>Ga0068682_100527_pt1 | contig 19990 bp, 20 predicted proteins | sample CeladaPassaB1F01_FD_62238 | JGI IMG/M metagenome (GOLD analysis project Ga0068682, IMG submission 62238) | Cellulose-adapted microbial communities from the Joint BioEnergy Institute, USA - Passage B1F01 | ecosystem: Engineered > Bioreactor > Continuous culture > Unclassified | place: USA, Joint... | reverse complement strand
GAGGCAGACGGTCTCGCGCCAGGCGTGCTGTTCGTCGCGCCAGTTGGTGAACTCGGGGGGCACGACCGGGTAGACACGCGCACCCGTCTGGTTGTTGTACAGGTACTCCTGAATGTTCGGTGCCTGGTTGAGCACTTCTTGGAGATTCCTGGCCATCGCTCAGTCCTCCATTCAATTGATCTATCGACCGCTCCGAGGCCTGCCATTGCCCACTTACGATACGCCGATGATGTTGCCGTGCTCGTCGATGTCGATCTGGGCCGCGCGTGGCTTGCGTCCGAGACCCGGCATCGTCTGGATGTCGTTGAGGAGCACCACGACGTACCCAGCGCCAGCGAAGAGCCGCAGCTCCCGCACCTCGACCGTGAAGCCTTCCGGCCGGCCGAGTAGGTTGGGGTCGGCGCTGAGCGAGGTGGGCGTCTTCGCCATGCATACCGGCAGCTTGTCGTAGCCGTGGCGGGTCAGATCCTCCAGCTGCCGACGGGCGGCCGCGCTGAACCGGACTGCCGCTGCACCGTAGATCGTTCGAGCGACCGCCTCGACCTTCTGCTCGAGCGGCCAGTCGAGCTCGTAGACGGGCTGGAATGCTGGCTCGCTGGCAGCAGCCCGCAACACGGCCTGAGCGAGATCGATCCCACCTTCGCCACCGCGGCTATAGACCTCGACGACCGCGGCATCGCGTGCACCCGCGTCGATCGCCGCCTGCGCGACGCGTTCCAGCTCGCGTGCGCTGTCGGTGGGGAAGCGATTGATCGCCACGACGGCCGGAACGCCGAACGTCTTCAAGTTCTCGATGTGCTTGATCAGATTGGGCAACCCGGCTTCGAGTGCCGCGAGATCTTCCCCGCCTTGTTCGATCTCGCGGACGCTCTTGCCGCCCTGGACCTTGAGGGCGCGGACCGAGGCCACGAGCACGGCCGCATGGGGCGCCAGCCCACTGGCGCGGCACTTGATGTGGAAGAACTTTTCGGCACCCAGGTCGGTGCCGAAGCCCGCCTCGGTGATCACCACGTCGCCGAGCCGGGTGGCCAGCATGTCGGCGACGACTGAGGAGGTGCCGGTCGCGATGTTCCCGAAGGGGCCAGCGTGGACGAAGGCGGCGGTCCCTTCGCTCGTCTGGACGAGGTTCGGCTTGAGGGCATCGACCAGGAGGGCAGCCATCGCGCCAGCCGCCCCCAGCTCGTCGGCGGTCACCGGCCGGCCGTCCCAAGTGGTGCCGACGACGATGCGGCCCAGGCGCTCCCGCAGGTCCCGATAATCACGCGCCAGGGCGAGGATGGCCATCACCTCGGAGGCTGGAGTGATGTCGAACCGGGTCAAGCGTACCGTCCGGGCCGATTCACCGAGACCGAGCACGAGTTGGCGCAAAGCCCGGTCGTTGAGGTCGATGACACGGGGCCAGGTGACGGTACGCGGATCGAGTGCCGTCGTTCCTTGGTAGAGCGCGTTATCCAGTACGGCGGCCAGGAGATTGTGGGCGACCGTGACCGCGTGGTTGTCGCCGGTGAAGTGCAATGCCAGATCAGGGAAGGGGTGCAGCTGGGCGGCACCACCACCCGCGCCAGCGCCTTTGGTTCCGAACACCGGTCCCATCGAGGACTGGCGCACGGTGACGATCGAGCGCAGGCCGAGCCGCCCGAAGGCTTGACCCAGTCCGACAGAGACCGTCGTTTTCCCTTCGCCGAAGGGTGTCGGCGTGATCCCGGTCACCAGGACATAGCGAGCACGCGGGGCTCCGAGGCGCGCGATCGCATCGAGGCGCACCTTCGCTTTGTAGGGGCCGTAGAGCTCGAGCTCGTCCGGTAGAAGGCCGAGTTCGCTCGCGATCTCGCTGACCGGTCGCAGCTTGGCGAGCTGCGCTCCGCTCATCGTATCGACTCCCTTCCCTCGCTCAACAACCGAGCCGCTGCTGCCGTTCGGCAACCCAGTTCACGACACTCCCGACACTATTGAAGCTGTACCAGTGGACGCCGATAATCCCGGTTCGGGCCTCGGCCGGCTGGCGGGCGACTTCGTCGAGAAACTCGCCGGGGTCGTATCGCAGTCCGCCACCGGTCAAGAGCCGGCCGACCAGGCCACGCTGCTTCTCGAGATAGCGGAGCGACGAACCCAGCCCGAGCCGCATCCCGATCCGAATCAGCCGATCGATGCGTAAGGTACCCGGGAGGCCGATGTAGATCGGCAGCGTGAAGCCGCGTGCGCGCATCGTGTTGAGCCAGTGGACGAACACTTCGGGGTCGAAGACGAGGTTGGTCACCGCATACTGGGCGTACGGCTGTTTGGCTAGGAGGTCGCGTTCCAGGACGTCAGCCGGAATATGCGGGTGTCCCTCCGGGTAGGAGGTGATACCGACCCGTTGCGGTCGGGGATCGAGTTCGACCACCGCCTTGACGAGGTCGAGCGAGGCTGCGAACTCGCCAGCCGGCTGTTCCTGGTCGCCACCGACGATGAAGACCTCGTCGACCCCGGCTGCGGCGTACTGGCGCCAAAGGTCGGCGAGCTGAGCACGATCGCGGATGGCCCGGGCGGCGAGGTGCGGAACGACGCGGTAGCCGGCGCGGCGGAGGGCGAGTGCGGTCTCGAGCGTGCCTTCGACACCGTGCTGTGGGGAGCTGGTCACCGTCAACGTGGCTCCCTTCGGCACCGCTTCGTTGACCTTGTCGAGGTCGACATTGGGAAGGACTTCGATGCGCAAGTCTCTCAGGAGAGAGCACAGAAACTGCGTATCGGCGGCAGTTGCTTTGGTCGCAGGGCCCTGCGAATCGGTCATCGGTGCTTCCCTTCGCTCCTTCTCCTTACGATCCCTCGCACTCCGCACGGAGCCGGCGCTCGCTCGCGTGGTTTCTCGTGCCACCGGGGCCCTGGTGAGGAAGCTAGGATAAACGCGACCACCGGGCGCGGTAATTCAATCCTATAGTAATGGCTCGCCAGCGATCCCGCAACCTGCCGAAGGAGTTCCGTCCGACGCCGTGGATTCGAGCCGTGGCCAGCTGGCGATTTGGGATCCGGTGCGTGCTGCTCCAGGGCATGTGTGAGCGACTCAGCGGGGCCGAGCAGTGCGATGCCGGTAGTGCGGGGCAGCGTGCCGGAGTTTCATACAGCAGCTTCCCTGGCATGCTTGAGCGGGGTCTCGTCGGCAGCTCGCTGCTTGGCGGAACGTGCGGTTCTCGGCGATACTTACCGGTGAGGGCGGATCGGGCCCGGTGGCCTGCACGGTCTTCAAAACCGGTGGGCGGGGTGACGAGCCTCGCCGGTGGGTTCGACTCCCATGCGCCCTCGCCGAGAGTTTCCCCGTCGGGACAAGGCAGCGAGCCCTGGCCCTCGCGCTCCTGAATGGAGCAGGAAGGGGCGAGAGGCATGTCTCGTGGGCGCTTGGAGGTGGCCTCAGCGGTGGAATCACCGTTGGGAACTCCGTTACCGCCTGGGGTGAGGCAGAAGGGTGGTCGGTACGAGGGGCGGCTCAAGTTCAGGGGCAAGGAGTACCGGGTTACTGGGGCGACGCCTGAAGAGGCTTTCGCGAGGCTGCAGGAGCTGCGTCTTCGCCTCGCTGGAGCATGTGCTCGGGCTGCAGATGCTGCTGGTGGGGCAAGCGAACAGCGTGCTCCTGCATCTCCGGGTCAGCTGCTGACCCTGGCAGAGCTGCTCGGCGAGTGGATAGCTGCCCATCCTGAGTGGAAGCCGCGCACCAGCGCTGAGTACGAAGAGCTGGCGGCGCGCTGGCTGCTGCCCTCGCTGGGGAGGCAACCTCTTGCGCTGCTCTCGCCTCGCGACATCGAGGTACTGCTCCGCAGCATGCCCACGAGGCAGGCTGCCAAGGCCTATACCATGTTGCGGGACGCCTTCAGGACAGCCTACCGCTGGGGATGCACTAACGAGAACATCATGGAACGCGTGCAACCGCCGCGTTACCAGCCACCACGGCGTGATCTCCCGCCGCCTGAGGCGATGACGCAGGCCCTCTCCCTAGGACGAGACCATCCCTGGTGGCCCTGGGCCGCATTGGCGGTGTCGACTGGGCTGAGACCAGGTGAGCAAGCCGCACTCCGCTGGGAGGACTGGGAACCCGAACACAACCTGCTCTTCGTGAGGCGCAGTGGGCAGTACATCCGCGGGCAGTGCGTGGAGACGGAGCCGAAGACCAGCTCAGGGGTGCGCAAGCTGACGCTGCCTCCTCTCGCACAAGAGGCCCTCGAGCTGCAGTGGGAGCGGGTGTCCGAGGGGGTACCCTGATGGCTCGCTCTCAGCGAGACAGCAGCTCGCCCTTGCTGGTCGCCATCGAGTCACTGGCCCACCCCTGGTGAGCCAGCGCGCTGCTAATTGGGTGCTGGCAATCGAGACAGCAGTTTCCTGACAGCTCGCTTCAGGGGGTAGCAACGTGTCGATTCACCGGAGGTTGGCAGATGTGCGGCTGGAGGGAGCGCTCCAGGAGATTCCTTTGCGAGGGAGCGTGAGGGTTCGCCTCGACGGGAAGGAGGTGGCATTTCCGGTTCAAGGGACTGCTGATCTCTACTTGCCTGGGGAGCGGAGACTGATCGACATCAAGACGACGGGGAAGCGGATCCTGGAGCCGTTAGCGGAGCACGAGCTACAGGTCAATATCTATGCCTGGTTACTCCGCGAGAATGGGTATCCAGTAGAGCATGCGGAACTCTGGTACGTGCAGCAGGGGCTCAGGAGCGGAAGGGTGCAGCGACGGTTAGTACGGGTAGAGATCCTGCCTCACGAGGAGGTAACGGCTCTGCTGGAGGCGATAGCGGAGCCACTGGCTCGTTACGTCGAGGAGGGGGTGCTGCCGGTGTGCCGTTGTACGCAGAAAGCATTCGTGTATCCGGAGCTTTGCAGCCGGTTTCCGTGAGAGGAGAGAGAGATGACGCGAGTACGGAAGCGGGAGTATCTCGAGGCCGACACGCTTCCAGCGGGGGAGGTCAAGGAGCTGCTCGTGGAGTGGCGAAAGCGGCAGAACCTGGTGATCAGTGGCCTCCTGGAGTATTGGCGAAAGGCGAGCCCAGCCCAGAAGCAGAGCCTGCCCTGGTACTGGGAGGCGGAGGACGGGATAAACTCCACGGTGCTACGGAGCCGGGATGGGCAGGTGCTGCTGCGGATTGCCCGGATTCCTTCCGGCGATCCGGTGCTGCTGTGGGCGTTATCTGCTGGTACCCTCGACGGACTCGAGGAGACGCTGAGGGAGCTGCGCGAGAGTTGGATAGGGGGGCGGTGAGGCGGTTCCGGCTGGGGCAGAGTGGGGCTTGGCTCAGGATCCCGGTTCTCTCCGGCAAGGTGGCTCAGGGAGTCAGGTTCCGTCGCGGCGACCTCTCTGCAGAAGAAGAAGGGAGGAGTCTTGTGCCAGTTAGGCTGACCGAGGTAGTGTCCCGGTTCCACTTCGGTGTCTACGCCAACGGCAGGCTGCTCTACTGCGGCAGTCTCGCGGAAGGCTTCTCGCTCACCGAGTTCATGTGCCATCTCTTCGCGTGGTACCCGGAAGGAGCATGGATTACCGACTACGAGATCGTCGAGAGCGAGGGCATGTACCACCCCGCCGATGTCGGCGTGGCGGTGGTCTTCCCGGAGAGGCTAGAAGACCTGCTGAAGGAACGAGAGGAGGACTGACCTCGCGACCCGAGGTGCGAGGGTGATCCGCCGGGGTGACGGGTTCGTTGATGGCTCAGCGAAGCTGAGACAGCAACTTGAGGGCCGGTATCACCACTGGGACTCCTACCCCGACAGACTGGACGCGACGCGCTGGGACCTCTACCACGGGCACTTCCAGCGTGACCTGAACCGGATGCTCCTTCTCGATGGGCCAGAGCCCGATGGAGACGACCAAGTACCGGAATCCCATGGAACGATGCAGGCTCTCGCCGAGTAGCTCGCCCAGCGAGAGCCTGCTGTCCAGAATGGGTGATCGGTCACCAGTGAGAAGGGTCATACCCCCGCCACCAAGGGAGGATCCAGCCGTTTCCTGGCTGCTCATGATAACGCCATGTGAAGTAGTGCCTGCCGATGTTCCCCATCTCGACCTGCCAGCCAGGAGGGTTCGATGGCGTATAGGTCAGGCACCGCCTCTCGAAGCACTGGACCAGCACCCACTGCTCCTGCCCCGCGACCTTGGCCCTGGTCCAGTAGGGCTCGGTGATGGGCCAGCCCACCAGCCAGAGCCAGGGGAAGCGGTGGGGAACCTGGTGCAGCGTGTAATCGAAGAACGTAATCGGTCTCGCTACTGGAAACCCGATAGAGCGGGCTCCGATGATCTCCCGCGCCTGCCACCCAGGCTGCTGGAAGAAGTCCCAGAAGACGCTAGCCACCGTGTGCCAGGTGGGAGCCCCGATGTCAACGTAGGTCACGCCATAGGTACCGAGGCTAGCGTCATCCCCTACCTCTCCCTGACTGTCGATGGTCTGGATTACCGGCCAGCCTGCGGGGAGGGGGTGATACCTCATGACCTTCCCCAGGGCCGCGTAGGTGACCCCGCCGCCGTCGGGGTCTCCGGCGACGGGAATCGAGGCTGGCTCTCGTTGGAGGAAGATGTGGTCGCCCACCTGGAGCTGGCCGGTCAGGAGTTCCCATGCCAGGTTCCCGGAGGTCAGAGCCCACAGGGAGATGGAGGAATCCGGGTCCCACCCAGCGCGATAGAGGAACAGCGGTATCTTTTGCCCATCGACTTCGACTTCCACTTCTTTGTTACCGATAGGGAGCCAGAACGCTTCAGCAGGGACGTGACCGAGTTCAATCCGTCCCTTGTCGAAGTACATGACCCATCGCATCCCCTGGGTAGTCCGTGGCGCAATGCAATTCCAGTAGCCCAGTAGGCTTGCGTCGTGGTAGGGCTCAACGAAGATAACTCCATAGCGGGCTCCGAAGAGCCAGCTTCCCTCCTTGTTGTCTTGTACCGGCATGTCGAAGGTGAAGGCCGGGAGGGAGAGGGCGGTGCCCTGATTCATGGGACGGTAAGCTGGGTCCCTAAGTGCAGGAACGGTTCCACCTAGTTGCCCACATGCCTTGTCGGCTACCGCGCCAAGCCCAAGCTCTGGCGGCGGCTCTGCGCCCTGGGCTCCGAGGGGCAGGAATCCGAGCCCGCTCAGCGTCAGCGTGAGCGCAACGAGGAGCTGGAGTCCACGAACTCTCGCCGGTAGCATCTGTCCCACCTTTCTGCTGCTTCCATTCCTCAAAAATTATAACGACCCCGAGCTATCAGCAGTTGCGGGGCTATTGCCAGAATGGCAAGGGTTGGGAAGCTGGAAAATCGGCGGGGTGGGGACTACTTCCGGCCACGGATCCGGCCCAGGAAAGGAGCGGGGGCAGGGGTGGGGGGTTCGGAAGCTCAGACGGCGCTGGCCTCGCCTGCGGCGCTGGAAGCGGTGCCTCAAACGGCGGCGGCCTCGTCCAACCTTACCCCTACCCAGTGTCGTTGGCGCGTCTGAATTCCTCCGGGCTGCGCAGAACAAACGTTAGGTATCTTTGCCTACCGGCGAACAGTGGTTTCGAGTCCTCAGAAGTGCTGAGGGAACCTTCTCTCCCCCCTCCGTCGAGCACGACGCGACGGGTTGCAAATCATCGTCGGTACTGCCGAGCCGGGTTCCCGATGGAGTGGGGTTCTCGGAGGGATTCTGCTGGAAACCTCTGCGCCGACGGGAGGGCGCTCTCGCTGCTGGTTACCATACCCGAGGGTTGTGGGAGCAACCGGTAGCTGGCTGCGTCGGGTCGCCAGAGAGGGGTCAGGCGAGGGACAGGAGAGCGGCGGGGGAAGACATCGTTCCCTACCAGAGTCGGTGAAGCCACTGGTTCCTGACGGAGCTGGGTGCAAGCGGTTCGAGGGACAGGTATACTGGGGGAGCGGTTGGATGACTGAGCGCTGGGGAGCGAGGGGGAAGGAGACCCGATGGTGGGGAGCCAGGGCACGGATTGCTCCAATCCGTACTGCGTGGCAGGCGCCGAGTCACCGTCTCCTCCGGAGACGTTGACAAGCCACCGGATCCTTGGGGAGCCGTTGGAGTGCACGGTCTTCAAAACCGGTGGGCGGGGTGACGAGCCTCGCCGGTGGGTTCGACTCCCATGCGCCCTCGCCAGCTCCCTTCACGCTCGGTCGACAGCGCTGTACGTCTCGTGGAGCACCGGCCGCGCGGTATCGTTCGATCCTGTCCACTCTGGTTGCACGGTGCAAGCGGTGGGTGTGGCAGTGTGAAGTTCCTACTGAGCAGGTCGGCGCTGCAGTTGACAGTGTGCGCCAATCGCAACTGTCACGTCGACACGCCGGAACCTCCAGTTCCTCGCCGGCGGTACGCTTCCTCGAGGAGTTGCAGCAAATCCTCGTCGGTGAACAGCAAGGTCTCCGGAGTGAGCGAAAAGCTCTCCTCGTCGCGACCGGGCGTGGCGACATACCCTTTGACGAGAAAGCCTTCCGGCGTCTCGACGACGAGGATACGAGTGAACCGCTCCTGATCCAGGTAGTGACCCAGAGCACGAAGTGTGTCCTCATAACGCGTCCGGTAACGGCCGCTCTGATCACGCATCGCACGCTCCTCAACGCAACTGGTGAAACTCGACGAAACTCGGGTGGTGTTCGTCAATGTCCACTGCGACGTCGATGACGGCCGGTTGACCGGCATCGTTCGCACGACGTGCTCGCTCGAGCGCGGGCGCGAGTTCCTCCGGTCGTTCCACCCGTTCAGCGTAGCACCCTGCGCTCCGTGCAACGGCGGCGAAATCGAAGGTCGCTTCGAACTCGGTGGCGATGACTCGGCCACCGAGAGCCGTGCGCTGGGTCCAACGTGGCCAACCGAGTGCTCGGTCGTCGAAAATGACCCAGGTGATGCGAAGCCGATGCTCGACTGCTGTTGGCAGCTCGTGCATCGCCATCTGGAATGCCCCGTCACCGGTCGTGCAGACGGCGTACCAGTCAGGCCGCGCCAGCGCTGCACCGATCGCCCCGGCCACTCCGAGGCCCATCGCGGTCTGTTCAGCCGGCGGTACCACTGCGCCACAATCGCGCACACGGTAGTAGGGCCAGTAGTAGGCCCAAAGGTCTTGCGCACCGTTCTCGAGGACCAGTATCGTCCGGCGATCAAAAACACGGTTGATAGTGGCGACGACCCGTTTGCCGCGGATCGGTACCGCCGTTGTTGCGGCGTCTGCTTCGGCTGCAGCAATGGCTCGCTGCTGACGCTCGGTCAGTTCGCGGACGCGCTCGTCCTGTCGCGGTAGCCCGGCACACTCGATGGCTTCGTGGAGGCTCCACAAGGCCAGGGAGGCATCGGCTTGGATCGCGACATCAGGAACCCAGTTTCGACCGAGTTCCTCTGCGGCGATGTCGATCTGGACCAGCCGCGCGCCGGTCGGGAGGTATGTCCACGCACCCGACTGGAACTCTTCCATGCGGGAGCCGACAATGATGATGAGATCGCTCTCCTCCCACACTTCGCGTGCGTATTCGGTACGATACAGGCCGACGAGACCGGCGAAGAGTGGATGCTCTTCCTCGATGATTCCGCGACCGGACGGCGTGACCTGCACCGGCAGACCGAGCCGTTCGGCGAGGGCACGAACCGCCTCGAAAGCCCGAGACGCGATCGCCCCGCCACCGCAGACCAGGAGCGGTCGCCGTGCTTCACGCAGGAGTTCGACCACGGCCTGGATGCGCGACGGGTCGGGTGCAGGACGAATGTCCCGCAGGGCCGTTCGGTACGGCGGCATCTCGACCGGTTGAAGGCCGAGATCGGCCGGGACTTCCAGGAACACCGGTCCGGGTTGTCCGCTGGTCGCGATGGTGATGGCTCGTCGGATATACCAGCCGACCCGTTCGGGGCGCTCGACCGTCACTGCCCACTTGGTGATCGGCTGAAAGAGAGCGGTTTGGGGTGCTTCCTGGAACGCTCCCATACCATAGGTTCTGGTCGGGGCGCGGACGCCGAGAGCGAGCACAGGCGTACAACCCGACCACGCTTCCAGAATGCCTGGAATCAGGTTGGCGACACCTGGTCCGGGACACCCGAAGCAGCAGCCGACGGTGCCGCTCACCCGAGCATAGGCCATAGCCATGAACGCGCCGGCAGTCTCGTGCCTGGTAAGAATCGGTCGGACGGAGGCAGCATCGTAAAGGGCGTCGTACAGCTGCTTCGGTGAACCAGGCATGCCGAAGATGTACCGAATGTCTTCCTGTTCGAACGCGTTAACGAGTTCTTGCCAGGCTGTACGGATCATCGATTCACGCCTCCTGCGCTGCAGCATACGGCAGAAGACTGTGAGGGAAAAGATCGGGGTTGGTCGTTCGCCGTGACGACCTCTAGAATGGAACGGTTGTAGCGAGTCGACAGGGAGTCGATCGCCGAGCGAGCGATGAAACACTGCGATTACCCGGCACCATTGTCGGTTCTCGAACGCGTCACACTGGAACTCGATTATTTGATCCGTGGCGAACGCCTACGAGCGCTTCGCCAGAGGGTGACAATGATCGAACTGGCGCAGCAGGAGCTGCGTGCGACGATCGAGTGCAGGATCGGCCCCTTGCAGCGTGAAGCCGAGAGCCTGCGTGGTGAGGTGAAGCTGCTGGAGGCGCGGTTGACACGGCTCCTGAGGGTGTCGCGTCCGCTTTCCGACGAGGAACTCGATGCAGCCGGCGAGGCCGAGCGACGAGAGGGTGAAGCGGGAGGCAGCGCCAACGGACGAGACCGCGCAGACTACGAGAATGGGCAGTTCGAGGAGCGATGCGCGGGGAACGGTGCTCAGCACGAGCTCTTGCGGCGGCTGTACCGCACGCTCGCCCGTATCCTGCATCCGGATCTGGCCCGGGATCACGTCGAGCGAGCTGAGCGCGAGCAACTGATGCGGCTCGTCAACCTGGCCTGGGAGCGCCGGGACTTGGAGCAGTTGCAGCGGTTGGCTGCGGTTTGGAGCGGGAGCGAGGACGGAGCGGTCTCGCCCGATCTCGACGGACTCCGTCAACGAGTGGCGCAGCGTGAACTCGAGGAAATCCAGCTGCGCCGTAGGCTCCGTGAACTCGAACGATCGGAAATCGGCCAACTGCTCCAACGAGGGACCGATGGCGTCGATCGCTACTTGCGGCGTCACGAAGCTTTGCTCCGGCACGAGATCGCAGTTTTGCGCCTCCGCCGCAGACGCCTGATGCGTCTCATCGAGGAGCGGCGACGCGAGCTGACCGCACGGGCGAGCGCACAGGGGTGAGACGTGCTGGAGCGTGACCTCGAGCACGACGCCTTTCCGACCGGCTCGCTACTCTCGACCCTCCGCTTGCCTGCGTTGCAGCGGTGGAGCGATCGCGGTGGAGCCAGCCGTGCCATCGGCGATGCCTGGGCGACGCTGGTCTGGCGCACCGTCCGGCAGTCGGTCGGCCGGCCGATCGACTGGTGCGACCGTCGCGGAATGCTGGTCGGGATCGTAGCGCTGGATTTCGACAGAGGTGCGCTACCGCCAATTCCTCGCGGCCTTCGGGTTCCTGATTTTCTGGCGCTCATCGACCAGGGTGACCGGGTGGCGATCGTTCCGCTCGATGCGAAATTCGATCCCTCGGTCGCTGACGAGGAGCAAGTGAGTGGACACAACCTGCATCGACTGTTCGCTGCAGCATCCTGGCTGGCCGATCGTGTTACAGAACGCGTTGGAGATCGTGATACGGTGCTGGTGAGCGGGATCGTCGCTGCGCCCGACCACTGGTCAACGCGCGCGCTCATACGTTCTCGGAACGGCCGCGCACCACTGTTCCCCATCGAACGGATCCTGATGATCCCGGCACCACCGCTGAAGGTCTACGGTTCTCTTCCTCTGGCTCGAGCGATCGGTGCACTGGCGCACATCGACCGCCTACCGGTGAAGCCGGCCCAGGATCTCGCGGTCGCGACGTATTACCTGCGCCTGGTGTACGCCTGCCGGTGGTGCTGGTTGGAGCAGCACCGACCGCTGCTCGGTTCGGGTGAACTGGAAGAACTCTCGGTCGACACACTGCGCGCTGTGATCGCTGAACGGTCGGCCAGATACGGACAGGCGTTTCGGCTAGTCGAGGCATGGGCTCGTGAGGTCGAACCGATTCACGGGATTCGGTTGGCGCTGAAACCGTTCCTGGACCCGCCACTCTCCGCCGAGGAGTACGAGCAGGTGACGCGCGAGCTCACCGGCGTGGAGGGACGAGTACGCCGCCAGGTGTGGCGGCTGCTGCGGGAACGCTATCGCCAGCGACTGGTCGAGCGGGTCGGTACCATCATGCCGGAGCAGGCTGTTGCCCATGCCACCAGCCTGCTCGCCCGTCTGGCCCACGAGCAAGCGGCACTCGCTGTATGGGCTCGTGCGGAGCTCGAACGAATACTCCGCGACTTGCCGACGGAAGCAGCTGAGGAACCGGGTCCGGCGGAACTCGAGACTAGAGGTGAATAACTTCCGTCTGGTAGTCGAGAAGGTACCCTTCCGCCAGATGCTCCTCGATGAACTGCAACACCCGGCGTAGCATCTCGTCCGCGTGCTGCGGTGACGTGGAGACGCATGCGACGCCCAATTCCGCGAACTGCCACTGGGCATGACCGTCGACTTCCGCAATCGCGACGTTGAACCGATGCTTCACTTGGTCGATGACGGATCGGACGACCTTGCGCTTCTCCTTGAGCGAGTGAGCGCTCGGAATCTCGATCGCGATGCGTGTCACACCGATGACCATCGTGCACGAACTCCACACCACGAGGGTTAGATCACGTTTCGTTCTGGCACCAATTGTCCGCGATGGAAGCGCGACGGTGCGAAGGGACTGACGTCGACCGATTGGGGGTGTCCGTCCAGCAGGAGTTCAGCCATGCAGCGACCGACGGCCGGCCCGTGCATGAAGCCGTGACCGCTGAAACCGGCAGCGACCGCGAGCCCCGGAATGTCCTCCACCCAACCGATGAGTGGGTTGTGATCGGGCGTGACCTCGTACAAACCGGCCCAGCCACGGCGAATCCGTGCCTGCTCGAAGACGGGTGCACGGCGACAGAGCGCTTCGATCGTCACACGCATCCACTCGGGATCGACCGTTTTGTCGAAACCTGGAGGCTCATCCGGATTCGCCATGCCGAAAAGAAAACCGTCTCCCTCTGGATGGAAGTACAGTGAGGTTTCGTATTCGATCGTCATCGGAACGGTTTTCGGGACCGGATCGAAGCGGTCCGTCACGAAGCTCATCCGCCGGTAGGGTTGAACCGGTAACTCGATGCCAGCGAGCTTGCCAACAACGCCGGTCCAGGGGCCGGTACACAGCACGGCTGTACCACAGGCGATCGGACCGGTCGGGGTCTCGACGGCGCGTATCCGGCCGTCGCTGATCTCGAAGCCGGTCACCGGGCGTCGCTCAGAGATCGTGACACCGAGTTCGCGAGCAGCGCGAGCGAAGCCCATCGTCGCGGAATAGGGGTCGCACCAGCCGTCACGCGGGCAATAGGTACCGCCGAGGAGATCGTCGGTGCGTATCGCTGGCTGAAGTCGGGCGATGTCGTCCGGGGTCACCCACTCCGCAGGGATGCCCAGTGACTGCTGGAGAGCAAGCGAAGACTGGAAGGCGACGACGTGCTCGGGACGTGTCAACAGGAAGAGATACCCATGCTGGTGCAAGCCGATATCGACACCGAACAAATCGCTGAAGTGCTCCCAGTACTCGAAGCTGAGGAGCGAGAGGCGAATATTGGTTTCGGAAGAAAATTGCAGGCGGATGCCACCAGCGGCATCGGCTGTTGCGCCGCGGCCGATTTCATCCCGTTCCAGCACGACGATCTTCCCGGCTCGTCGCTTGGCCAGGTGATAGGCGACACTACAGCCGACGATGCCGGCGCCGATGATCACGAAGTCGGCCGATTCCAATCCGTGCCTCCCGAACTCGTGCCTCTCAGGCTGCAGTATACGACTCGCTCACGGATACCGCGCGATCGTGTTACGATGCCGTATGCTCGCTCCAGGTCGTGGGTGGGAAATGGGGGCGCACGATGGCTGATTCGATCGACACCGTCTACGCACACGAAATCATGACCCGGGATGTCATCACCGTCCAACCTCATACACCGATCGACGAGATTGCACGGTTGCTCGTTCAGCATCGCATCACCGGTGTTCCGGTCGTGGACGAGGAGGGACGTGTCCTCGGCATCGTGTCGGAGTTCGATCTCATCGCCAAGCGCGGACGTGTCGCTGCTGATGTGATGAGCACGGACGTGATCGCGGTGAGCGAGGATACACCGGCCGAGACCATCGCCGATCTCATCGTGCAGCGACGCGTCCGTCGGGTTCCAGTTCTTCGGAACGGACGGCTGGTCGGCATCATTACCCGGGCTGATCTCGTTCGGCTGTTCGCGATGACACGCTGGACGTGCGTGCAGTGTGGATACTTCGAGCGCGGTTTCCATCGACCCGAGGTGTGCGAGGGCTGCGGCAGCCGTGCGTTCACGTTGCAGCGGGAACCGCCGGGCATGTGAGAGGTCGATGCGATGTTCGATGTGATCGTGATCGGAGCTGGGATCGTCGGGCTCGCCACCGCCCGCGAGATCTTGTTACGTCGCCCTCGCCTCCGACTCGCGGTCATCGAGAAGGAAGCGCGGGTTGCTACGCATCAGACCGGTCACAACAGCGGCGTGATTCATTCGGGGCTGTACTACCGACCAGGGTCACTCAAGGCGCGCGCCTGCGTTGCCGGGGCAGCCAAGCTCATTCGCTATTGTGACGAGCGAGGAGTTCCGTACCAGTTGATCGGAAAGCTGGTCGTCGCCACGTCGCCCGACGAGGTGCCACGGCTCCTCGAGCTGTACGAGCGTGGACAGAAGAACGGTGTCCAGGGGCTCGAGTTGCTCACAGCGGAGCAGATCCGTGAGCGGGAGCCGAACGTGACCGGCGTGCGGGCGATCTGGTCACCGCGTACTGGTATCGTCGACTTCGCGCGGGTGGCGGAAGCGTTCGCTGAAGATGTGCGTCTGGTCGGTGGCGAAATTCTTTTCGAGAGAACGGTGCTCGCATTCCAGCGGCGGAACGGTCGCATCGGTATCGAGACGACGGGCGGCTTCTACGAGGCGCGGTTCGTCGTCGTCTGTGCCGGGTTGCACAGCGACCGGTTGGCGCGATTGAGCGGCGGACGGCCTGATCCGGCGATCGTGCCGTTCCGGGGCGACTATTACATATTGCGAGCCGAGCGGCGGCACCTTGTCCGGACCAACGTCTACCCGGTGCCGGACCCTCGTTTTCCCTTTCTCGGTGTGCACTTCACGCCGCGCATGGATGGATCGGTCTGGCTCGGGCCCAACGCTGTCCTGGCTTTCGCCCGTGAGGGATACCGGAAAACCGATGTGGACCTGCGTGACCTCATGGAGACGCTCCGGTATCCCGGGTTCCGGCGTCTCGCTCTGCGATACTGGCGAGTCGGTCTCCAAGAACTCTGGCGGGATTTGAGCAAGCGAGCGTTTTTGCGTGACCTCAGGCGTTTCGTGCCCGAACTTGATGAGGAGGATCTCGTGCCCGGGCCGGCTGGCGTGCGAGCGCAGGCACTGTCGCTGGATGGACAGCTCATCGACGACTTCGTACTCGAACGACAGCCGGGAATTGTGCACGTGCGGAACGCGCCGTCACCGGCGGCGACCTCGAGTCTGGAGATCGCTCGCTTGATCGTGGACGATATCGAACGCGAACTACCGGCTTGAGGCGCGTGGCTCGCGAGCGATGTCACCTGTGCTCAGTCCGGGAGGCGAGTCCGGCGAGCTGCAGGGTGCTCGCTGAGCGCAACGGCGGTGTAGATGACCGCAAGCGTGCAAAAGAAGGCATAGCTCACGAAGACGGGTCTGTACCCGTGATCGACGATGATGTAGCCAGCCAGCAAGCTGGAACAGGCAAAACCAATATTCCAGGCGGCGCTGCGGAAACCGAATGCGTTCGCTCGCTGGGTGTCGGGTAGCACGTCGGCGATCAAGGTGGAGTCGATTGGCCAGGCCATCGAAATCGATATCGACCGAAACAGAAAGGCGAGGATCGCCAACGGCGCCGTTTGCCAGAAGGCGAGAAGCGCGAAGAGTGGAATCGGCGTGAAACGAATGAGCGTCACCGCCGGAAGCGGACCGAGGCGGCGTGCGAGGGTGGGGCCCAGGAGCCCACAGAGCGCGCCGAAGAGGCTCGTGCCCGCATAGATGAGTCCGATGGTGCGGGTCGGTAGGCCGAGCGTGGCGAGGAATACGTTGAAGAAGGGTAAGACGGCTCCGTTCCCCAGACTCAGCAAAGCGCCCGCCAGAACGAACGCAACGAGATATCGGCGCATCCTTCTCCGGCTGCTCGGGTCAGCTCGTTCCCTCTCGCGCTGGTCCGTCGGTGGGAGTGGACGAGTCTTTGCTTGTTGCATTGCGAACATCGGGGGGAGGGCAAGCGCGCAGAGCAGAATACTGACGAGAAGTGCGGTGCGGTAGGCGGGAAGACTCGGCGTGGCCAGACCGAAAAGGCGATGGAGGATAGAAGGAATCCAGCCTGCCACCAGGTTTCCGAGTGTCGCCGAGACCGACGTGAGAGACAGGGCGACGGCTGCAACCGTATCGCGTCGGCGCGGTGGAGCATGGTCGAGCACGAACGGCATCAGCGGGACGAACAGAAAGGTCGTCGCGATGCCCTGCAGAGTGACGGTGGCCAGAATACTGAAGCGGGTTTCGGCGAACGTGACGGCAAGCGACGTGAGCAAGTACAGAGCTGTGCCGTAGGTCAGGCACGCCCAGGATCCGTAGCGGCGGAGGAGACGTCCGAGTACGACAGCCGAGACGGCGAGCGAAGCAGTGGAGACCGCGTTGACGACACCGATCCAGTCTTCTTGGTAGCCGAGTTGAATGAGGTACAAGTTATACAACAGGGAAAAAGCTCCGAATGCGATATTCGATGCAAGTGCATAGGCGAAAAAAAGGATAATATCACGCGGTATTGTGCCAGAGTTTTGCTCTTCGTTGTTCTGTCCCCTTTTCATCTATTCTCGCTTCCCTTGCGCGTCTTTCCGGACAGGCGAGTATAGCGCCTGCCGGAGGGAATGTGGAGAACCGAGAGGAGGCTCGCGTGACGAAACAGACGGGCTGGGACAGGTTAGTCGAGCAAATCATCGACCTGTTCTCGACCGCACGGGCTGGCTTCGTGAGCGACTTCGATGGGACCTTGAGTCCGATCGTTCCTCATCCCGATGAAGCACGGCCGCTCCCCACGATCGTGGAAACGCTGGCGCAGTTGGTGCGACACCTGACTGTGGTGGCGATCGTGACTGGAAGACGAGCGGAGGACGTGGCAAGGCGCCTGCCAGTGCCGGGTATCGTGATCGTCGGCAATCACGGTGTGGAATGGCTGGAACATGGACAGCTCCGCATCGTGCCGGAAGCGCAACCCTGGATCCCGCGCATTGCCGCGGCTGCGCAGATCTTGCGGTCGAGGCTTCCCGACCTGTTGGTCGAGGAAAAAGTGGTGACCGTTACCGTGCACACGCGCGGGGTGGACTCGCGCGAGCTACGCGCGCTGGCACAGGCGGTCGTCGAGCAGGTGGCGCGCGAACACCGTCTGGTCGTGAAACCGGGGAAAGAGGTGTGGGAACTGCGCCCACCAGTCCCGCTCGACAAGGGAACGGCTGTGGCCACACTCGTCGCAGCGTACCAGCTCCAGGCAGTGGTTTTCGCAGGCGACGATGTGACCGATCTCGATGCCATGCGACGGCTTCGGACGATGCGGGAGGAAGGACGCGTCCGCTCGCTGCTCATCGGAGTCTGGAGTACGGAGGCGCCGGCAGAACTGGCCCAGGAAGCTGACAAGCTCGTTGCGGGAGTAGATGCGCTCGATCAGCTCCTCACACAGGTTGCCGACCGGCTTCGCTGACGACTGCCTCAAAGCTCGTCGAGTGGCCACATCGGCCGCGGAACATTCCGAAAGTCGAAGAATGCTAGATCGGCGCTCGTAATGCCGGGCGTGAGTGCTGGCACGATGTTCTCGAAACGCCTGACGTCCTCACTGAGCAAGATGTCGAGTGCCGATTTGGCGACGATGCACGATGCCCGATCGGGATCGAAGCCGAGGGCACGGGCCAAGCGTAAGTCGGCGAAGGGGGCTGGGCGAGAGGTGACGATGACGTGCACGCGAGCCTGGTGTCTTCCCTCCAGTTCGAGCCACGCGCTCGGGCCGGCCTCGATCGGCAGACCGGGGTACCGCGGCGACTTGATGGTGGTGGCTTCTGACCGAAGTCCTCGAACTGTCCCGCGGACAGGAATCGGATAACCGTGACGATGGTCGCGTTTGCCACCGAGTTCCAGCTCGACGGTTGCGCCGAGTCCGGCGGAGTGTGCGAGGACGACCGCTTCCGGATCGACGATGCCGAAGATGAGCGTCGCGTGAGAGCCGAGATCGAGTGCGGCCCAAAGTGCCGCTGTCCCCTCGCCGGGCGCGCCAGCCTCGGGAGCGTCGCCGGTGTCGAGAATCACGGTGCGGCGCTCGGAGTCGCGCATGGCGGCATGGAGTGCTTCCTCGATCGTGAGCTGTGGTTGCGAAAGACGAGGAAGCAGTCTCCTGAAAGCGTCGAGGAGTGCGCTGAATCGCTCGCTGGTGTCTGCAAGCCTACGGTTCGTCACCGCGACGAGGCGCGTGCCAGCGAACTCGACGTCGGCATAGGGAAATCCAGCGAACAACGTGACGAAGAGCACCGCCGGCTCCGTTTCCAGTTCCGAAAGCGCAATGGGTAACCAGTCAAGTGGCGCACAGTCGGTGCGCTGTGCCGCGAGGGGCAGTAAGGCGGCAACCGGCAGGTGCAGAGCGACCGGCTCGATGCGTCCCTCGTGCCAGGCGTGAAGAACGGAGAGCAGTCGCACGAGACGGAGAGGGCGGTCGCGTGACGGCCAGGTGAGCGGGCCAGTGACCAGGGGAGTCAACGTGAGGAGGTCGGGCGGGAACTGGGCTGTTTGGTCGAAGTAGGCTCCGAGGAGGAGATCCGGGTAACGCGCACGGCAGAAGCGGGCCAGTGCGAGTTCGCCGGACGAGCCATCCGCCAGTGTGATCCCCGAGCCGATGAGCACGAGCGCGTCCAGGGGACGGTGAGCCTGGATCGCCTGATCGAGGCTTCCCAGCAGGGCGTCGAAACTCGATGGGGTGAGCGGTCCGCCAGCAGTGGGCGGCAGGATCAGGAGCGGGATGAGCTCGCTGTCCGCCGGAATCGCACGGGGATCGAGGCCGAGTACTGACCGGGCATCGAAGTCGCCGATCGATCGGAACGGTACCGTTCCGGAATCTGCAGCGAACGTGTTGGTGCGGTAGTCGAACACAACTATTCCGATACGCATCGTGTCCCTCTCGGTGCGGTGTCGTCCGGTGGCCGATCGTTCCGGACGACTCGATCGGCTATGATAGATCACGTTGTCGAGACGCGCGGCGATAGGGCTGGGATCACCGGAAGGTGAGGAACATGACCGATCGTTCCCGGACGCAAGGGGATGTGCCCAGTGGCGAGGTTATCTGTCCGAGGTGCAGCGTCGAGCTGGCGCTGGATGAGACGTACCGGCGGTACCGGGTATGCGGCCATTGCGGCTATCATTTCACGCTGTCAGCCGATGAGCGAATTCGCTTGCTGGTCGATCCGGGGAGTTTCGAGGAATTCAACCGGCATCTTGTTTCGGTTGACCCTCTTGTCTTCTCCGATCGCCTGCCGTACCGGAAGCGCATCCTGCAGGCACGGGAAGAGACAGGATTGCGGGAGGCTGTCGTTACTGGTATCGGGCGCATCCGTGGACACGAGGTCGTGCTGGCGGTACTCGATTTTCGTTTTCTTGGTGGCAGCATGGGGTCGGTCGTTGGGGAAAAGATCACGCTGGCTTTCGAGCGGGCGGTGGAGCGTCGGTTGCCGATCGTCACGGTCTCGGCATCCGGCGGGGCTCGGATGCAAGAGGGCGTGCTCAGTCTCGTGCAGATGGCGAAGACGACCGCCGCAGCGAAACGAGCGCACGATTCGAACGTGCCCTTCATCTCGGTGCTGACGCACCCGACGACGGGTGGG
>Ga0068682_100512_pt1 | contig 20553 bp, 17 predicted proteins | sample CeladaPassaB1F01_FD_62238 | JGI IMG/M metagenome (GOLD analysis project Ga0068682, IMG submission 62238) | Cellulose-adapted microbial communities from the Joint BioEnergy Institute, USA - Passage B1F01 | ecosystem: Engineered > Bioreactor > Continuous culture > Unclassified | place: USA, Joint... | reverse complement strand
CCCCTCGATCAGCTCCCGAAACCGCCGCGCCGCCGTCCACGGCCGCTTCCCGTTGTAAATCACGATCGGCACGATCGCCGGCAGCTTCTCCGCCGTTGCGCTCGATCTCAGCGACTCGTTCGATCCCGACGACCCCGTCGAGGCTCCCGGCGTCCGCTTCTCGGCTTCTTTCTGCCAGATCGCCGTCATGTACCCGAGCAGCCGCAGCGCCATCCTCGTCTTGACCGTCGACTGCACCTCGATCAGCACGACGACGACGATCTCGCGCCCGTCGGTGCGCAGCCGCCCGCGCCAGAGGACGTCCGGCTCCCGCTTGCGGAGGTCCTGCAGGACGAGCGTCGACTCAACCTGGGTGAAGCTGTCTTCGTCGAGGTCGCGCACCCAGTCGGCGGGCACGAACGAGCGCAGGAAGTCGAGGAACACCGCCTTGACGGACAGAAGGCCGCGGTAGGCGAGGTCGTGCACGTGATAGACAGGGACGGGCGGCGAAGGGACAAGCTCCGCCGGACCGGTTGTATCGGGCGTCTGTGGCTGCGGCGGAATGCCGTCGGCATCAGCCGGTGAAGGCCCAGCCGGCGATGCGGCCGGCGACGATCGCGAAAGGGGTCCACCTGCCGCCGGCAAGTCTCCGGGATGCGCCGCTTTTTCGACGGCTGCGGCAGCTTCGGCAGCGGTGGTTTCCGCCGGAGCATGCGCGTTCTCCGGATTAGCCGGATCCCGGCGGCCGTGAGCGGTGCGGCCGTCTTTTCCCGCTTCGCCGTCGATACCCTGATTTTGCCGTTCGACCAACGACCTTCGTCCTTTCGCTTACAAGTATTGTACCACAAAACAAAACCGCCCGGAGCCGGGCGCCGGATGCACGCGACAATGGCGCGTATCCGCCAACCCGGTCCGGACGGTGCTTCCGCCCGTCACACAAAGCGGCATATGATTAATTGCTCAGCCCAGACTTAACCAACAGACGCTTCAGCATTATCGCCGCTTCTGCACGCGTTGCGTTTGCGGAAGGTGCGAGCATCGTGGCGGTACGTCCTTCGATAATGCCGAGTTTTACCGCCTTGGCCAATTCCGCTTTCGCCCACGCGATGTCAACGGCATCATCAAATTTCGCCGTGAGCGATTCGATGTCCGCAGAGGTCGCTGACGTGTCCATACCTACAAAGGCAAGAGCACGAATGACCAGCGCGGCTAATTCTTCACGGCTGATCGATTGATTTGGACGGAACGTGCCGTCTTCATAACCTTCAATCAGACCGGCTTGGTAGGCCGTACGAATCTCATCAGCATACCAAGCAGAGGAGTCGACGTCGGAGAAGCCTACTTCACCAGCCGTGTTGACTGAAAGGCCAAGCGTGCGAACAATAAGTGCGGCAAATTCTGCACGAGTGATGTTGCGATCTGGTTCGAACCGGCCGGCATCCGTTCCGTTCAGAATCAATTTACTAGCCAATTCTTCAACCGTTGCCTGGCCCCAGTGTCCGCGGACGTCAGCGAACGAGCGGCTACCTTCCACTACCACATACATGCTGTTGCCCGTCCGCATAAAGGTTGCATTCTTGTCGTCAAACGTTGACGGCACGAAACGAAGTTGACGGGACGACGGATCGTACAAAGCAACCGTTGCGTTCGGTCCTGGTTTCCGTAAAAGCGGTAATTTTCGCTTGACATAGAGACGTCCGAACTCATTCAAGGCAACGGTGGTCCCGTTTTTGATTTCGGCTGTCAGTTGGAAGTCGGTCAGCGACGAGTGAAGAGTAAGGCCGAGCTGTTGCGCAAGCGTTTCGACATTTGCAGCATCAGCGCCCGTGACTTTTCGAATTTCAACTTTGATTGTAAGATCATCGGCTTTTACTCCAAGTCTTTTCAGCAGCGGGTCGAGTAAATCCCCCGACACCGGTAAGATGTAGGCGCCGTTATTCATCACGATTTCTAGTGTGGTGCCTTTTTTAGCCCCGACAAGTGCGCTGACCGGTAAGAAAACCGTATCTCCCTTCACAATAATCGTTACGTTCGTATTACTTTCGAGTTCTTTTTTGAGCTCGTTTCCATCCACCGTATTACCGCCGATAATTTCAATTTTACCATCGGGCGATGGGGTAAGTATGACAAAACCACCGGAACCTGAACCGGGACTAGAGCCACCAGAACTCGGTGTCGGTGTCGGCGTCGGTGTCGGTGTCGGCGTCGGTGTCGGTGTCGGTGTCGGTGTCGGTGTCGGCGTCGGTGTCGGTGTCGGCGTCGGTGTCGGTGTCGGTGTCGGCGTCGGTGTTACGCAACCTGTCCCTTGACCACCGGACGTAATCGCCTCATAGACCTCGCTGACAATCGACCCGTATACAGCTCTCAAGCACACTGAGTCGTACACGTCGGCTGTAACAGTCGTGGAAAACGTCCACCAATATGTCGCCCCACTCACTCCGTCATACGACCATGCAAAGTTTTGAGCAAGTAGTGGAGATCCCGATGGTCCATACGGCCCATATACATCGAGATACACTGCACCATAAACGCTGTCGTAGACGTCTGAGTATACGGTCGCGGTGACTGTTCCGGTGGATTTGTCATAAATTGCCGATCCACAACTGGGCAGCAAGCGCCAGAACCGGCGCCATAGCCGAGAAAAGGAGAATAAGGATAGATAAGATGGAGACTCTCCGAACCACTTTTCTCCTCCCCCATGTTTTTGGACTTGCTTCTTCTTGTGAAATCTCCGTTTTCGATCCCATCCGTTTTTCACCTGCCTTTCCGTATCCCATTATAGCGAAAACGTAAAACGATGGGAACCCAATCTCATAGATTTTTTTAAGAAAATTCGGCTCATGGTCTAGAAAGACTAGAAAGAAACGATTGAATCCGGTCTCGCTCGTTCGGATCTTTTTTTATAAGCGCCTGGTACAACGCCTCATCGTCGCGCCCCTGCTTCCTCAGCGCAGCCAAATACAGCCGCGCCGCCGCGCGGTCCGCCGGCTCGTCCAGCGCCGTGTTCAGATACGGTTTCAGCAAGGCTTCCGTCTCGGCGTACATCCCCCGGCCGAAATACGCATACCCGAGCGATGCCGCGAGCGTCGGCGTCATGCCGAACGGCCGCCCCGGCAGCTGCTCCTTCGGCAGCGTGGCAAGGTATCGCTCTTTTTCCTTGACGCGCTCCACCAAATCCTCGATGCGCGCATAATACCGCTCTGCCTCATCCCGCCGCGCCGCCAGGCGCGCCCGTTCGCCCAGCTCCGCGTACAGCCCGGCCGCCAGCTCGTACACGTGAATATTCCATGGATATTTGACGAGTGCGTCCTCCAGCGTCGGAATCGATTGCTCCGGCCGCCCGCGCAGGCGGTTGATCTCGTAATCGTAATCGACGATCGACCGCACGTAGGGTTCATGCCGTTTCAGCGCGTCGAGCAGCTTTTCCGCCTCGTCCAAATACTTCGGATCGCCGGACTGCTGATACACCTGAAGTACGAACGACAGCTTCTGCTGCAAATATTCCGGATGCCGCGGCTGAAGCCGGAGCGCCTCGTCGAGCGGCACGACCACTTCGTTGTACGGCTTTCCGGCGAGCGCCGCCTGAATCGCCTGACCGAACTTCCCGTTCGCCGTCAAAAAGATTCCCGACATCACGAAAAAGACCGCCGCTACCGCCAACACCGCCGTCGGGAAAACGGCCCGCGCCGCCCTTGTCCGGAACACCTCCCCGATCCTCGCCGCAAAAGGCGCCGGCCGGTCCCCGTCGACGCGCGCCAGGCACCCCAGACAAAGGAACACAAGCGCCGCCAAATAAACATAACTCATCTCGAAATCGATCGCACTATGTATCAGAAGAGCCGTCGAAAACGCGAAAAACGCGAGCTCCGTCGACAAATTTCGCCCTTCAGCGGCAAGCCCGTCGGCCTTATGTCCGCCGGTTAAGCGTCCTCTTGATTCCGCCGTCGACGCGCCCGACTGCGCCGACGCCCACGCTGCGTAGGCACGGACGAACCGGACATAAATCCAGCCCATCAGCGCCAGCAGCGCGAGCAGGCCGACCAGCCCCGTCTCGTTCAAATACTGCAAATAAAAACTGTGCGCCTGCCGGCTCGTATACGGATTGTTCTGATATTGCTCGTACATGACCGCCCAGGCGCCGCCGCCCTTGCCGATGATCGGGTAGTCCAGAAACAGTTTGAACGAATCCTCGTAAAACGTCCCTCGCTCCAGCACACTGTGCTGCCGGAAATTGATATTTTCCAGCCGCGTCCGCAGCTGCTCCGGCAACCATCCGGCCATCGCCGACGCCTTGAGCAGCGCCCACAACCCGACCGTTCCGACGACGACCGCCGCCGCCGGCAGGGCGAACCGCACCCAGCCCCTGGCATTCCACCCTTTTGCCCGCTCCTCCAGAGCCGGAATGACCCGCACCTGGCAAAACGTCACGACCGCCCCGACCGCCGCCGAACAGCCGATCAACAGCAGCCATTTCGGCCACGACAGCGGATCGGTGATCGGGTAAAGGAAGGACGGCTTCGGCTCCGGCCCGCCGGACAGACTGTCCGTAATCCGCTTCAGCATCTCCAGCGCCCGGTCGGTCATTTTCGCCGAAATCAGCACCGCACCGACCGCTCCGAGCGCCGTATACGCCAGAAACGCCGCCTGCTGTACAAAACGGAAGAAAGGCAGCACGACCAGCGCGGCGACCGGAAACACGACCAGCCCCCCGCGCGACAGCGTCAGCAAAAACGAAGTCAACACCGGCACGATCATCAACGCCTGAACCGCAATCGCCCAGCGGCTTCGCGAAGATAGCAGCACGACCATGCCGGCCAAAAACAGCGCGATCAAATACGCGGCGTACGCGTTGGCGTACTGAAACACCGACGTCAGCCGCAGCCCGGCGCCGTCGACCATGACTGCGTCGCGGTAATACGCGTTTCCGAACAGATTGGCGAAACCGTACCAGACGACGACATAACCCGCGCCGAGCATCGCCCACGTCAATCGACGCACATCGGATTCCTTCGGCAAATAAAGCGCCGCCAAGAAAAACGCGACGTAGATGAGCTGGATGAACACCGCGTTTTTCGCCACGTGCGGGGAGGCTGCGACTGTCCACGAGACGGCGTACGACAGCGGCAACACCCAAATGAAAATGCTGAAAACCCCTCGCATTTTGTCGGGCTTCCAGGTATAATAGAGGACGGCGGCGATAAAACCCAGTAAGACCGCTGAAAGGAGAAACGAATAGTAAATCGGCCGCTCGAACTGGTTCATGTTGACGAGCCCCGCGCCCCCGTTGAACAGGGCTTTGGAGAAGGGGGCGAGGAGGAGGAAGAGAACTGTTGGAATAGAAATTGAAGAAACTAAAAGAGCAGAATGTTGAGAGTTTGGTTCAGACTTTTTATTCATGATTCTTGGGAAGCCCCTTCCTCAGGATCGGGTTCAATTTATCTGGCTTATAGTGTAACATAGACTTTGATATGCGTGAACCTGTTCGTCATGATTGTGGGGCATGAGATGAAAGTTAAGGGATGCGTGATGCAAAATATAGTCAATTTTTTGAAAGAAATATGGAAATATAGAATTTTTTTGTTTGAGTTGTCGAAGAGAGAGTTTTATATGCGATACGTCGGTTCGTTGTTGGGGAGCGTCTGGGCATTTGTTCATCCCATAATTCAGATTTTGATTTTATGGTATGTATTTCAAATAGGGTTCAAATCAGCCGCTGTAGATAATTTTCCTTTTATTCTATGGTTGGCAAGCGGCATGATTCCGTGGTTTTTTTTCTCAGAAAGTCTTCAAGGTGCGACGAACTCTATTATTGAGAATAGACATTGGGTAAAAAAAATTGTGTTTCGGATAAGTTTATTGCCGCTCGCAAAGATTATAACGGCATTATATATACATCTTTTTTTTGTAGGGCTTCTTTTGTTGATGTTTCTGGCATACGGCTACAAGCCTACAATCTATTTGCTACAAATCTTTTATTATATGTTATCTATGATAGTATTTGTTTTAGGATTGTCATGGGCCACTTCTTCTTTAATCGTCTTTTTTAGAGATATAGGGCAAATCATATCGATGCTGCTACAATTTGGTTTTTGGTTGACACCTATTTTTTACTCATTGAAAGTTGTTCCCGAAAAATACAGGATTATATATATGTTTAATCCGATGTTTTATATTGTGGAAGGATATAGAGATAGTTTAATTTATCATATATGGTTCTGGGAGCGCGGTTTTCAAACAGTATTTTATTGGATAATGACGTTTGTTTGCTTAACTGTTGGAGGTCTGCTTTTCAAACGATTAAGACCACATTTTGCAGACCTACTGTGAGGTGAGCAAAATGGAGGAGGCTGTTGTTATCAGAGTTGAGAATCTAACAAAAACTTATAAACTTTATGAGAAACCGATTGATCGATTGAAGGAAGCCATCCACCCATTTGGAAAGAAGTATCATAAAAAGTTCGATGCTGTACATCGAGTTTCGTTTAAAGTAAGGAAAGGCGAAACAGTTGGGATCGTTGGGAGAAATGGATCTGGAAAGTCTACTCTACTTAAAATGATCACAGGGGTTATCACACCAAGTGAAGGCGTTATTGAAGTTAAAGGGAAACTTTCTGCTTTGTTGGAATTGGGAGCTGGCTTTCATCCTGAATATAGTGGAATAAAGAATATTTTTTTGATCGGAACGATGTATGGATACAACAGGAGGGAAATGGAGAGCAGGTTAGATGAAATCGTTCGTTTTGCGGATATTGGGGATTTTATCCATCAGCCTGTTAAAACGTACTCTAGCGGTATGTTTATTAGGTTGGCATTTGCCGTTGCGATTAATGTCGATCCTGATATTCTGGTTATTGATGAAGCGCTGAGTGTGGGAGATATGCGATTTCAGCAAAAATGCTTCCGAAAAATGGAGGAATTTAGAAAGTCAAAGACCATACTCTTAGTATCACATGATATAAACGCTATTGTTAATTATTGTGATCGTGCTATCTGGATGAATGACGGTAGGATTGTTGACGAGGGTCATCCTAAGGAGGTAACTAAGAAATATCAGGCATACATGACGGGCTCGACTTTGGTTAGGTATATTGAGAGCAAAGCAAACAAATGGGTAGAAGAAAAGGAAACCTTAGGTGAAGAGATTGACTGTATTCCCAATAATGTGGATGTTCACGGGGATGGAAAAGCAAAAATTGTAGGAATATCCATGCTCGATGCAAAAACGAAGGAAAAGATTGCAGTCGTAGACCCGGGGCAATCAATTGATGTTATTTTAAAAATTCAAGCGAATGAGTATATTAAAAATCCAATTGTTGGCTTAACGTTGAAGGATCGGATCGGAAACATCGTTACTCAATGCAATAGTTTCGTTATAGGTAAGAAATTAGAGGATTTAACGAAGAACTCAATTTCTGTGTTTCGTTTCACATTTACTATGCCGAATTTGAACAAAGGGGTATATACGATTTCTCCTGCTATAGCATCTGGAACACAGGAGGAGCATGTCCAACATTGTTGGGTTCATGACGCATTGATTTTCCAAGTGTTGGGAAAAAATAAAAGATATCATTTGCAAGGATATCTCTTTTTAGATGATGTTGAATGTGAAAAGATTTGTGAAAGGATGGGTGTAGAAACGTGAAATTCACAGGTGAAAGATATATTCCTAACGTGGCTGATAGACAAATGGAAGTTGAACATCTTCAAAGGTATATGTCTATATTACCTTTGGTAAAAAATAAAGTAGTGCTTGATGCTGCATGCGGAGAAGGGTATGGAGCGGCTTTAATTGCTCAATATGCTACTAAAGTTTATGGAATTGATATTGATAGTGAAACGATTAGTCATGCAGAATTAACTTATAAAGCATCTAACTTGGAGTTTATTTGCGCTCCAGTTCAGAGAACTGAACTGCCTGCTCAGTCTATTGACGTTGTAGTTTCATTCGAAACTATCGAACATCTTGATGAAGAAGAACAAGAAAATTTTCTTCTTGAAGTCAAAAGGGTTCTTCGAGAGGATGGCTTTTTAATTATTTCAACACCGGACAAGTACTGGTACACAGATGTTTGGAATAACAAGAATTCATTTCATAAGAGAGAATTAAATAGAGAAGAATTTTATCAAATACTCAAAAAGTATTTTCCGCATGTAGACTTTTATTATCAAAAATTTGAAGTTATTTCTGTAATAGGAAAGAAAGAAGAACGTTATTATAAGTCTCTTACAGAACTTGCGGGAGGAAATAGTGACGTTTTTTACGATGGAAAATATATTATTGGCGTATGTGGACGATACCCTTTAAAAGAAGGTGGAATAAGTTCTGTTGTATTCGATGTACATGTTCAATATCGTCAATTGATGGACCGAATTATTTCTCTTCAAAATGAAGTTGAAACGCGAAATGCACATATACAAAAGCTGAACGAAATAATCAAGAAGAATGACATACTTATCGCTGAATTTCAAGAGAAAGGCAAATGTATAGAACAGCTGCAACGAGAATTAGATAGAAAAAATTCAATAAATCAAATATTAATTGAGGAATTAAGTTTGAAAAACAGAGAAATTGAAATTATGGGAAAAAGAATTAATGATTTATCAGAGAAAGAAAAAGCAATATATGCAGAACTTGAACAAAGCAAACACTTAATTGAAAGCCAAAAAAACACAATTAGACAATTATCAGAAAAAGAGAGAATGTTAGAAGAAATATTAAAATCAGATGGATGGAAAGTATTAAGGGCTTATTACAAGGTGAGGGATCTTCTTTTTCCAAAAGAAAGTATCAGGAGATTGTTTCTAAAAATATTAGTCTATTTCATTAAAAATCCGCAGTTTTTAAAATTAATTAACAAACAGAATTTCAGAAAATTTGTATATTACATGAAGGTGGAAAAGATATCGAATGTTGAAAATCGATTTGAAGCTTATTTTAGAAGGTATTTACATTCATCTACAAAAAAAGGAATTCGATTAAATAAAGTGGGAGGGGGTGTTTTTCGAGAAAGATTGATTTTTCCTAAACATGACGAGCCATTGGTTTCAATTATAGTTCCCGTGTACAATCAATTTAATTATACGTTATCATGTTTAAAGTCAATTCTTGAAAATACTCCACAAAATATAAGTTATGAAGTACTTGTTGCAGATGATGAATCAACTGATGAAACAAAGAACATAGAAAATTATGTAGAAAACATACGAGTCATTCGTAATGGAATAAATAAAGGTTTTTTAAAGAATTGTAATTACGCGTCTAAGTATGCGAAAGGAAATTATATTGTTTTTTTGAATAATGATACGAATGTCCAGAATGGATGGCTAGATTCCTTAATTGAGCTGATGGAAAGTGATCCAAAGATCGGCTTAGTCGGCTCCAAATTGATTTATCCGGATGGAAGATTACAAGAAGCTGGAGGTATAATATGGAGAGACGGGACTGGGTGGAATTATGGCAGATATGATGATCCCGAAAAGCCTGAGTATAATTATGTGAAAGAGGTCGATTACATATCGGGAGCTGCGATTATGATTCGGGCTGATTTATGGAGAGAAATTGGAGGGTTTGATGAGAGATATGCTCCGGCATATTTTGAGGATGCGGATTTGGCATTTGAGGTAAGGAAGCATGGTTATAAAGTAGTATACCAACCGACGTCTGTAGTAGTTCATTTTGAAGGCGTTTCGCATGGAAATGATATGAGTAGTGGGATTAAAAGCTATCAAATCAGAAATCGCGAGAAATTTGTAGAGAAGTGGAATGATATTTTGAAAACCCAGTATTTTGAAAATGGGAGAAATGTATTTTTGGCACGCGATCGGAGTGGCAACAAAAGAACGATTTTAGTAATTGATCATTATGTTCCGCATTTTGATAAAGATGCAGGAAGTAGATCTATATATGGATACATAAAGCTTTTTGTAAAATTAGGTTACACCGTAAAATTTATAGGGGATAATTTTTATAGGCATGAACCATATACAACTTCCTTACAAAAGATGGGTGTAGAAGTTCTTTATGGGGATTGGTATAAGGATCATATCGAAAAATGGCTAAAAGAGAATGGGCAATATATTGATTTTACTTATTTGAATAGACCACATATTTCGATTAAATATATTGATTTGATACGCAGATATACTTCATCTAAAGTAATATACTATGGTCATGATTTGCATTATCTGAGAGAGCTACGGGAGTATGAAATAACAAAAAATAAAGAATTATTAAAATCCTCCGGTAGATGGAAGGAAATGGAATGTGAATTGTTTAAAAAATCTGATGTTGTTTATTACCCCTCACTCTTTGAAGTAAAAATAATTAAAGAGCAATTTCCTGATGTAAATGTTAAGGCTATACCGGTATACATTTTTGAAGATTTACCACATGAAGAGTATCAACTTTCGTTTGAAAATCGAAAAGATATAATGTTCGTTGGGGGGTTTAACCATAGACCAAATATTGATGCAGTTCTTTGGTTTGTTAATGAAATTTGGCCAAAAGTGTTAAGAAGTATTCCTGACTTAAAATTTTATATTATTGGATCTAATCCACCTGATATTATAAAAAGGCTACATTCAAAAAGCATAGTTGTTACTGGATTTGTAACAGAAGAGCAACTAAAAGAGTATTATTCTAAATGTAAGATAGCCGTTGTACCTCTTCGATATGGTGCTGGAGTTAAGGGGAAAGTGGTGGAGGCGTTATTCAATCAAATACCTATTATTACAACTTCAATAGGAGCTGAAGGGCTACCAGATATTGAGGATCACTTAATTGTAGTAGATGATAGCAGTAAGTTTGCAGATAAGCTTGTGGAATTGTATAGAAGTAATGATTTTCTTAATAATTTGAGTATAAAATCAAGAAAATATATAATTCGTTATTTTTCAGAGGAAGCAGCATTGAAAGTAATAGAGAGTGATTTTTCAAAGTGACCCTGAAATGTAAATATGTTGGCTTGTTTATCATACGGTGATTGTTTTGAGTCCATATTTCTATAAAATATGAGGGGATTAAGATGAAACACCTAAGCGTTTTCAAAGAGAATAGGTTAAAGGAGATATTGTTTTTGTATTTGCTAAATCGACTCTCGGTTTTTCTTACAGCTTTAGCATCAACCTATTTTTTTCCCGAGAAGACAGGAGGACATGGTGATTTAAAAAGCCGCATAATGGGTATATTTGCTAGATATGATTCTATGTGGTATATAGGGATTGCTGAGAATGGGTATATGGAAGAACCTAGTCCTAATCATCCTCACCAAGCGAATTGGGCGTTTTTTCCTTTATTTCCTATTTTGATAAGATTATTGGATTTAGCGTTAAATGATAAAATCTTATCTGGAGCAATAATTTCAAACACATGTCTCGTCATTGGATTATATATTTTATACAAAATGGTAGAGATGTTAAGTGACAGTGGGGTTGCTTTTCGTGCATGTTTGTACATTTTGATATTTCCAACTAGTTGGTTTTTCTCTGCAGTCTATACAGAATCAGTCTTTCTACTTTTGAGTGTAATGTGTTTTTATTTAGCGTATTCGGGGAAGTGGTGGTCAGTTGGGTTAATTGGTATTCTTGCATCATTGTCACGCCCGCAAGGGATTATACTTTTATTCCCATTGGCATATATATATTGGAAAAGAAATAGACGAATTAACTTCAATGCGATCGCCCTTTTGGGGTTTCCGTTAGGGATCGGAATTTATATGCTTTATCTTTATAAGTTGACTGGTGATCCATTAGCGTTTTCTCATATTCAGAGAGCTTGGGGGAGAAAGTTTTCTATTCCATTTGAACCGGTGTTTGATTACATACGAAATCCATATATTTGGGGGCATTATAATAACGACTTTGGTCCTATAAGTTTTATTTTAACCGTTTTATTTTTAATTTTCCTACCTTTTGTATTTCGTTACTTGGGCTTTTCTTTTGGTATTTATACTCTGCTCCTTTTGGCAGTTCCGTTATCCACTAATACTTTTATGTCTATATCGAGATATTTATTAGTAATATTTCCTATTTTCATTATTTTTGGCATTTTTGGAAAGAATAAGTTTTGGCATTACTCATTTATTCTGATGTTTTCAACATTCTTAGGATTAGCCGTAATTGCATTTTCGAATGGTTATTCTGGAATAATATAATATTTATCCTTTTTTAGAATAAAAGAGATTAATATTGCTTAAATGAAAAAAATAAGTGCTTATAAAGAGTTCTGCGAATCCGTGACCATTAGCAGCTTTCCTTTGGAGGATTCATCGTCATGCGAGGCGAATCTGTTGACTAGAATGCCTTCTCCTACTTAAATGCGAAGTGGAACCTGTTTCGGATGGCCTATATTCGAGATTGTTTGTTATTGATCACCTACGGTGGTCTTGCAGTTGTCAAAGCGTTTTTAATCAATCTCTTCTGGAACGTCTCAACCGGACTCGCCTATTGGAAATTGAACAATCACTTGGTTCTTTTGCAGAGATTATCCTAGCTTTATTGGGTTATTTTCATGGTAAAAAGTGATTTTGAGCATATTCAGTGTAGTGAGGCGTTTCGCGAGAACAAGTTTTTGCGCGGATTCAGGAGGCTCTACAAATGAAAGGCGTCATTTTAGCCGGCGGTACGGGTTCTCGATTATATCCGCTGACGAAAGTAACGAATAAACATTTGCTGCCCGTGGGTCGATATCCGATGATCTATCATGCGATCGCCAAGCTGAAAGAGGCGGGAATTACAGATCAGCTGGTGGTCACCGGGCGCGAACACATGGGCGACGTCGTGAACCTACTCGGCAGCGGCCGTGAGTTCGGCGTTTCGTTTACATACAAGGTTCAAGACGAAGCCGGCGGAATCGCCCAGGCGTTGGGATTGGCTGAGCAGTTTGCTGCCGGGGACCGGATGGTCGTGATTCTGGGCGACAACGTGTTTTCCGACAGCATTGCGCCTTACGTCGAGAGATATAGGCGGCAGGAACGGGGCGCCAAAATTCTGATCAAGGAAGTGCCCGACCCGCAGCGGTTCGGGGTTCCCGAACTGAAAGACGGCAAAATCGTGTCCATCGAAGAAAAACCCGAGCGGCCGAAAAGCCGCTATGCCGTCACCGGCATATACATGTATGACAGCCGTGTCTTTGAGATCATTAAAACGTTGAAACCTTCGGCGCGAGGAGAATTGGAGATTACAGACGTCAACAATTCGTATATCGAACGAAACGAATTGACGTATGACATCTTACAGGGATGGTGGACGGACGCGGGCACGCATGCGTCCTGGGCTAAAGCCAACGAGTTGGCGCGGGATATCGTGCTCGGCGAGGAATTCGGGACATTTAAGAGTTGACGGAGTTCGATGGAAAGATGAACATCATTCGGGGCAAACTGGAAGGCGTTATCTTGATCGAACCGGACGTCTTTCTCGACAGCCGGGGTTTTTTCATGGAGAGTTATCATGAAGGCAAATTCAGGGCGGCGGGACTAGAGGTTACATTCGTTCAGGACAACCATTCGCTTTCGGTCGAAGCGGGCGTAATCCGGGGACTGCATTATCAGTTGAATCCGAAAGCCCAGGCCAAGCTTGTCCGCGTCGTTGCGGGGGCGATCTACGATGTGGTCGTCGACCTTCGCCGAAACTCGCCCACGTTCGGCCGATGGCAGGGGTTCATTCTGACGGCGGACAACAAACGGCAACTGTTCGTGCCGAAAGGGTTCGCCCACGGTTTTTGCACGCTGGTGCCGAATACGGAAGTCGTCTACAAAGTGGATGAGTTTTATTCACCCGAGCACGACCGCGGCATCCGGTGGGACGATCCGGAGCTCGGCATCGACTGGCCGACGAGCCGACCGATTTTGTCAGATAAAGACCGCAAGCTTCCGCTGCTGCGCGATGCGGAACTCAATTTCTGAGGGGACGGGAACATGAACCTGCTCGTCACTGGCGGCGCCGGTTTTATCGGCAGCAACTTCATCCTCTACATGATGCGTCGATATCCCGATTACCGGATCGTCAACGTCGATGCGCTGACGTACGCCGGGAATCCGGAGAATCTGAAGGCGGTGGAACGGCATCCGAACTACCGATTCGTGCACGCGGACATCGCCGACCGCAGGCGGATGGAGGAGCTTTTTCGCGAAGAACGGATCGACGTCGTCGTCAATTTCGCGGCGGAATCGCATGTCGACCGCAGCATTATGGAGCCGGACGTGTTCGTCCGGACGAATGTTCTGGGGACTCAAGTGTTGCTCGACGCTGCGAAAACTTATGGTGTCCGAAAGTTCGTGCAGATTTCGACGGACGAAGTCTACGGTTCGCTCGGCGAGACGGGGCTTTTTACGGAAGAAACGCCGCTTGCCCCGAACAGTCCGTATTCGGCGAGCAAGGCCGGCGCCGATCTGCTCGTGCGGGCTTACCATCACACGTTCGGGCTGCCCGTCAACATTACGCGCTGTTCCAACAATTACGGGCCGTATCAGTTTCCGGAGAAGCTGATCCCGCTTATGATCACCAACGCCCTGGAGGATCAACCGCTGCCCGTGTACGGCGACGGTCTGCACGTGCGGGACTGGTTGTATGTGGAGGATCACTGCGAGGCGATCGATCTGGTCGTCCATCGCGGCAAAGACGGGGAAGTGTACAACATCGGCGGCAACAACGAGCGGACGAATCTGGAGGTGGTGCGGACCGTGCTGGCAACACTCGGCAAGCCGGAATCGCTGATCCGGTTCGTTCCGGACCGGCCCGGCCACGATCGCCGCTACGGCATCGACGCAAGTAAAATCCGGCGCGAGCTCGGCTGGGCGCCGAGGCATTCGTTCGAGCAGGGCATTGAAGCCACCATTCGGTGGTACGTGGACAACCGCGAATGGTGGCAGCGCATCCGGTCGGGGGCGTACCGAGAGTATTACCGAAAGCAATACGGCATGGATTGGGCCGAGGATGCCGGATGAAAGTCGTCGTCACGGGTGCGAACGGACAGTTGGGCCGGGATTTGGTCCGGCGCTTGTCGGCCGAGCATGAGGTGTACGGATTCGGGCGGGAAGCGCTCGACGTCCGCGATCCCGACGCCTGTCGCGATGTGCTGAGGCGCGTGCGTCCGGACGTGGTCGTTCATGCCGCCGCCTACACGGCGGTGGACCGGGCGGAGAGCGAGCCGGACGAGGCGTTCCGGGTCAACGCCGACGGCACCCGCAATATCGCTATGGCGGCGGAAGAAGTCGGCGCGAAGCTTTGTTACGTCAGCACGGATTACGTCTTCGACGGCCGAAAAGGTCGGCCGTACGGCGAGTACGACGACACGAACCCTGTGAACGTCTACGGTCGGTCAAAACGGGCGGGTGAATGGTTCGTTCAGGCATTGTGCCGCAAGTTTTTCATTGTGCGGACGGCCTGGGTGTACGGCGCACACGGGCAAAATTTCGTCAAAACCATGCTGCGGCTTGCCCAGGAGCGCGACGTGATCCGCGTCGTCGACGATCAGATCGGCTCGCCGACTTATACGGTCGACTTGGCGAACTTTCTTGCACGCCTCGTCGTTACGGACCGATACGGCATCTATCACGCGACGAATGCGGGAAGCTGTTCGTGGTACGAGTTCGCAAAAGCAATATTCGAGGAAGCCGATCTTCACGTACGGGTGGAGCCGTGCACGACTGACGAGTTTCCGCGGCCCGCGCCTCGGCCGAAATATTCGGTGCTGGACCATATGGCCATCCGCACGAACGGCTTTCCGGACTTGCGGCATTGGCGCGAGGCGCTGAGGGATTTTGTTTCTTCACGTTTTGGAGGTGCGTAGAAGTGAATTTACTAGAAAGAAAACCCGAACCGATTTTTATTATTGGCGCGTACCGATCGGGAACAAGCATATTAACATGGGCGTTGGGGCAGCATCCTAATATTCTTCCTTTAGAAGAAACAAATTGGATTTATCGTTTGAGTATTGATTTGCATTATCTATATGAAATAGGGACGATAAACGGAATGCGTTCTCATCTTAGTTCAATAGGGATTTCAAGAAAGAAATTTTATGAAGAATTCGGAAAATATATAAACAATTTCATAATAAGTAATAAAGAAAATATGATCAAAATGGGGAACAGAGAAGCTGTCGAAAAGAAGATAATACCCTCTGATAATTTTAGACTTGTTAGATCTCATGGTGATCCAAAACTGAGGTGGGTAGATGGAACGCCCGAGAATTCACATTATGTATACAGTTTGAATATGCTCTTTCCAAAATCAAAATTTATACATATTGTACGAAATCCCAAAAAAAGTTGCAAAATCATTGATGAATTTTAGCACTATTGGTGGAATCAATTATAAGGAAGATGAGGCCTATCAAGCTTGGATGAGATTAATTGAGGATTGTGTTTTAGCCGAGCAAGCTTTTGGTTCGAATAAAGTTCTTAGAATATATCATGAGGATTTAGAGAGTAACCCTCAAAGCGTAGTTGAAAAATGTTTAGAATTTATTGGAGAAGAATTTTCGAAAGATTGTTTGCTTCCTCTAAGAGAAAGAATCAATAGTTCAATATATAATGAAGAGGATGATTATAGTATCGAAGGGAATATTAACAGTGAAAAAGAGTATGTGAGGAATGCTTTTATATTATACAAGAATATTCTAAATTCTTATAATTTTAAGAAAGGAGACATAAGGTCTTACAGGGTAATAAGAAGAAAGTTTCTTGAAAAAGTTGATTATAGGAATCCTAACAGAATAAAGGATCTTATGGAATGGAATCTAGATTTATTAGATCAGTTAAAAAAGAAAGAGTGTGAAATTATAAATCTGAGGAAAGAAATTCAGAAAAATTATAAACCATTAATTTTGTATAAATATGGCCCAGAAGATATCTTCAAGGGACGACCTTTTAATGTTCAACCGAATGGCGAAAGCGCAATATGGGTGCATTCAGAAAATGCCACATCAACATCAGTTTTGTTTCTTGATAATATAAAATTAGATACATATGTAAGTGAAGATGGTAAGTTAGTGACGGCATGTATTCCAAGAGATTTTTATGAAAAAAGCGGAAAGTTTACTCTATATTTATTGGATTTACAAACTAATGTAAGGTCGAATATTCTTATTTTCGAAGTCAAGGATTGAGTTATAATTTTATCAAATATGGTGATTTGTTTTGGATGAAAACGATGGACCTCTCCGTCATCATCATCTCCCACAACACGCGCGAACTCACCGCGAACGCCGTCGAATCGGTGCTGCGGTCGAACACCCGCTACCGCTTCGAAGTGATCGTCGTCGACAACGCCTCGACGGACGGCAGTGCGGAGGCGATCGCGGCGCGGTTTCCCGAAGTGCGGCTCGTCCGCAACGCGAAGAACGTCGGCTTTGCGCGCGCGAACAACCAGGCGATCCGGCTGGCGCGGGGGCGATACATCCTGCTGCTTAATTCCGATACCGTCGTGCGGCCGGACACGTTCGAGACGATGCTGGATTTCATGGAAGCGCATCCGCGCGTCGGAGCGGCCGGCTGCAAGGTGCTCTTGCCCGACGGGTCGCTGGACAAGGCGTGCAGGCGCGGGTTTCCGACGCCGGCGGCGTCCTTTTACTACGTGTTCGGCCTGGCGCGGCTATTTCCGAAGTCGGCGCGGTTCAACGCCTACCATCTCGGCCATCTCGATCCGGATACCGATCACCCGGTCGATTGTCTCGTCGGCGCGTTCATGCTCGTGCGGCGGGAGACGATCGGGCAGGTCGGTTTGCTGGACGAGCGGTTTTTCATGTACGGTGAGGATGTCGACTGGTGTTTCCGGATCCGGCAGGCGGGTTGGGACATCCATTATTGGCCGCGCACGTCGATCGTCCATTACAAGCGGGCGAGCTGGGGAAGAAGGCCAGCGCGGGTGATCCGGGAGTTTCACCGGTCGATGTGGCTGTTTCACCGAAAACATTTTGCGGCGCGGTATCCGTTTTACGTGAACGCGCTGGTCGGGCTCGGCATCGGCGTTCGGCTGGCGGGAGCGCTTGTGAAAAACGGTTTTCTTGCGCGGCTGGGGGGGCGTCGGCGGTGATCCGGCAGCATCAGCGGTATTTGGCGTTTCTCTATGCGTTGGCGGACGCGGCGGCGGTGGAGGCGGCGTTCCTTGCGGCGTGGTGGGTCAAGTTCCGCAGCGGATGGCTCGGGTATGGAACGCCGCTGCCGTTTTCGACCTATTTTCTCTGGTCGACGGTGTATGCGGCATTGGTGGTGGCGGTCGGGTATTTCGGGCGGTTTTATGTGCCGAAGCGTCGAAAACGGTTCGCGTACGAGCTTTACAAGGCGCTGCAGACGCACGCGGTCGCGATGCTTTTGCTGCTCGGGCTGTTGTTCGCGGTAAAGGAAGTGCACGTATCGCGGGCGTTTCTGGCGATGTTTTACGCGGCGGGCGTCGGGTTCGTCGGCGCGTACCGGTTTGCGGTGAAGACGGCGCTCAAGACGATCCGCAAAAAAGGCTACAACAAACAGTTCGTGCTGATCGTCGGCGCGGGTTCGGTCGGCCGACGGTTCTACAAAAACTTACAGCAGTTTCCGGAGCTCGGTTACGAGGTGATCGGGTTTCTCGACGATTTTCTCGACCGGCATGAACCGGCGCACGAGCCTTTGCCGCCGATTCTCGGTCCGGTCGACCGGCTGGAGGACGTGCTGAAGACGGTGCTTGTCGACGAGGTGATCGTGGCGCTGCCGCTCGATGTCCATCGCAAGATCGGGCGGATCGTCGAGGTGTGCGAGAAGGCGGGCGTCAAGGTCCACATCATTCCGGACTTTTTCGATTATTTGCCGGCGCGGCCGAGTTTCGAGAATTTCGCCGGGATTCCGATCATCAACGTGCGCAACATTCCGCTGGACGATTTCCGCAACCGGCTGCTCAAGCGCGCGTTCGACATCGTTTTTTCGCTGGCGGTGATCGTGCTGACGGCGCCGCTCATGCTGTTGATTGCGATCGGCATCAAGCTGACGTCCCCGGGGCCTGTGCTGTTCCGACAGGAGCGGGTCGGGCTGAACCGGCGGCGGTTCGTCATGTACAAGTTCCGGACGATGCATGTGATGCCGCGGGAACAGTCGGACACGACGTGGACGGTGGAAAACGACCCGCGGCGGACGAGGTTCGGCGCTTTCTTGCGCAGGACGAGCTTGGACGAACTGCCGCAGTTTTTCAACGTGCTGATGGGCCATATGAGCGTTGTCGGCCCGCGGCCGGAGCGGCCGTATTTCGTCGAGCAGTTCAAGGAAGAGATTCCGAACTACATGCTGAAGCATTATATCCGGCCGGGCATTACGGGCTGGGCGCAGACGAACGGGCTGCGCGGCGACACGTCGATCGAGGAGCGCATCCGGCACGATTTGTTTTATATTGAGAATTGGACGTTTCTGTTTGATTTGAAAATTATTTTGCTGACGATCGTCCGGGGGTTCCGCGACCGGAACGCGTATTAAACGATTCCGAGGGGCGATCGACGGCGAGGCGGCCGGTGCAGTCGCGGCGAACGGGAAAGCCGGCGTCCGATGCGGCTTTCGCGCCGATGCGGCTCCCGCGCTGATGCGGCCGGAAGGGGCGTATCTTTTTTGCCGATTTCCGCATACTGGTAAGATAGGACCAGCAATGCGGAGGTCGGAGGATCGATGCGTGAAGACGGGCGCGGGCGGGCGCCGGGCGAGATGTGCGACGAGCTGCCGGTCGGCATGTGGCTCGTTTGGGGCGTGCTGGGCGGCGTTTTGCTGTGGGCGGCGCTGATCGCGCTCGTGCGGTGGGCCTGGCGGGCGGTCATACATTTTTGAGCCGGCCCGTAGGGCGATTCGCCCTGCGAGGTGGCGGAGCTGGATCCGCCGTGCCGGATCGGATTCCGTTGGTGAAAAGATTGGCACGTCGTCTTTGAGCTGAACGAGCGGGACGACGGGAAAACGGAATTCACGCTGGTTCACTCCGGCTGGCGGGCGGACGAGGCGACGAAATTCGGCCAGCCGCATCCGGTCGTCCGCGGCGTCATGGACGGCGGTTGGCGGTTGGGAGAAAATCGTCGGGGAAAGATTGCCGGAAGCGGTGCGCGGGGGTGGGGGCGAAACGCCGGGGTACGCCGCGGGCGTCGGCGAGCTCCGGCGTTTCGGCGAGCTCCGGCGTTTCGGCGAGCTCCGGCGTTTCGGCGAGCTCCGGCATTTCGCTGAAAAGATGTGCGTCGGTTGCTTTGGTCGGTGCTTTGAATGAAAAACACGCAAGCCCCCCGCGGTGTCGGGGGGGCTTGACGCTTTTTTCGGCTTATCGCGGAAAAGCTTCGATTAGGCTTGCCCTTCCGCCAACGCGCGAATGCGCTCAATCGGTAGGCCGGTCACCTCGGCCACCGTGTCCGCGTCCATCCCGCGCGCCAGCAGGTTCCGCGCCACATCCATTTTTCCTTGCTGCAGTCCTTGTTGCAGTCCTTGCTGCAGTCCTTCCGCGCGGCCTTCCTCGCGCGCACCCTCCAGCATCGACGCCTGGTCGCGCAAAAACTTCTGCCGCGCCTCGTACCGCCAACGCGCCTCTTCGCTCTGACTCAAAATCTCCAGCGTCGTCATCGCCTTCTTCAACGCCGGCTCCTGC
>Ga0068682_100390_pt1 | contig 27618 bp, 22 predicted proteins | sample CeladaPassaB1F01_FD_62238 | JGI IMG/M metagenome (GOLD analysis project Ga0068682, IMG submission 62238) | Cellulose-adapted microbial communities from the Joint BioEnergy Institute, USA - Passage B1F01 | ecosystem: Engineered > Bioreactor > Continuous culture > Unclassified | place: USA, Joint... | reverse complement strand
GTGAAACGCGGCGGAGGAGGCGACCAGCGCGAGCGACGCTCGGCCAGCTCGGCATCCGTCACTTCGAGGTCGATCCGTCGGTTTTCCACGTCGATGACGATGGTATCCCCGTCCTGGACGAACGCGATCGGGCCACCGACCGGTGCTTCCGGCGCGACGTGGCCGATCATCAAGCCCTTGGTACCGCCGGAGAACCGCCCATCGGTCACCAGCGCGACGTGCGGTCCGAGTCCCTCTCCGACGATCGCCGCGGTGATCCCCAGCATCTCGCGCATGCCAGGGCCGCCCTTCGGCCCCTCGTAGCGGATCACCACAACGTCACCCGGTTTAATCTGCTGGTTGAGGACGGCCTTCATCGCTTCCTCTTCAGCATCGAACACGCGCGCCGTCCCACGGAAGTACAGCTGCTCCGTGCCCGCGACTTTGAGTACGGCACCTTCGGGCGCCAGCGAACCCCGCAGAATCACCAGCCCGCCGTGCGGCTTCAGCGGGTTGGACGGGTGATAGACCACCGGCTGACCTGGTGCCTCCTGCGCATCAGCGACCGATTCGGCGAGCGTTTCGCCGGTCAACAGCCGTGCCTCGCCATCGACCAGGCCAGCATCCAGCAACCGCTTGACCACGAGCTTGGTACCGCCCGCCTTGTAGAGCGACCAAGCCACGTACTTCCCCCAGGGCTTGAGGTCCGCGATGATCGGCGTCCGGCGGCTGATTTCGTCGAACTCGTCGATGCTCAACGGAATACCGAGCTCGTGCGCGATCGCCAGAAGATGCAAGACGGCATTCGTCGAACCACCGGTCGCGGCGACAGCGGCGATCGCATTGCGCAATGATGTCTTGGTGATGAAATCGCGCGGTGTCCGGTTCGCCCGTACCACATCCATGAACCGGCGAGCCGCCTCCCGCGTCGCCTCTGCTTTCTCCGGAGCGATCGCTGGAATGGCGTTGTACCCCATTGGCGAGAGCCCCATCACCTCGAGAGCCATCGCCATCGTGTTGGCAGTGTACTGCCCACCGCAGGCACCTGGACCGGGAATCGCTCGCCGCTCGATCTCTTGCAGTTCCTCGAGCGTGATCTTGCCGGCAGCGTACGCACCGACCGCTTCGAACACCTCGACGATCGTCAACTCACGGTCACGCCAGTGCCCGGGCGCGATCGACCCGCCGTAGAGGACCATCGCCGGCACACCGGCCCGGATCACCCCCATCGCGCCACCGGGAATCGTCTTGTCGCACGACACGATGGCGACGAGCGCGTCGAACTGATACCCGAAGGCCATCAGCTCAATCGAGTCGGCGATCACCTCGCGACTGATGAGCGAGGCCTTCATCGCCTCCGTACCCATCGAAATCGCGTCGTTCACCGCGACAGTGTTGAATTCGACCGGCACGCCCCCGGCTTCGCGGATCCCTTCCCGCACGTACTGGGCGAGCTCGCGCAGGTGATAGTTGCAGGGCATCGCATCGGTCCAGGTGTTCGCGATCGCCACGATCGGCTTCTCGAAGTCCTCATCGCGGAACCCGACCGCCCGCAACATCGCCCGTGCTGGCGCCCGGTCGATTCCGTGGGTGATTCGTTCGCTGCGCATCGTCGGTTCGGCTCCTCTCCCGTTAGCTCGCGCTCCTCCGCATTGTACCGCCACTTCCTTCACTTGTGTCGTTTGTCTTTCATCACTGCTTCTGACTACCATCAGCGCAGCGGATATGCTGCATGAGGCGCGGGAAGGGATCGTCGGTGAAGCAGATACCGTTCGTTTGTCTCGTGGTGCTCGACGGCTGGGCGATTGGGCCCGACTATCCCGGCAACGCGATTCGCGCCGCCCGGACGCCCGTGATGGATCGCCTCCAGGCGAACTATCCGATGACCACGCTCCGTTGCTGGGGGCGCGATGTCGGACTTCCGGATGACCAGATGGGCAATTCGGAAGTCGGCCACCTCAACCTCGGTGCTGGCCGCATCGTCTATCAGCTCATCACACGCATCGACCTCGCGATCGAGGACGGATCATTCTTCGGCAACGAGGCGTTCCTGCAGGCTGTCGAACGCGCTCGCGGACCCGGTCGGACCCTGCATCTCATGGGCCTGATCGGCGACGGTGGCGTGCACAGTCATCAGCGACATCTCCTCGCACTCCTGGAACTGGCTGCACGCCACCGGGTCCCACGCGTCGCTGTCCACGCTTTTACTGACGGGCGAGACACGTCCCCGACCAGCGGTATCGAGCACATGCGTGAGCTGCTGACGACGATGGAACGGCTCGGAACCGGTTTCGTCGCCTCGGTCAGCGGGCGGTACTATGCGATGGATCGCGACAAGCGATGGGAGCGGACGAAACGCGCCTACGACGCCATCGTCTGTGGCCAGGGGCGCACAGCTCGCTCGCCACTCGAAGCGATCGAGCGGAGCTACGCTGAAGGCGTGACGGACGAGTTCATCGTTCCCACCGTCATCGTGGATGGGGACGACCGTCCACTGGCCACGATACGCGATGGTGATGCTGTGATTTTCTTCAACTTCCGAGCCGATCGAGCACGACAGCTGACCCAGGCACTCACCGATCCCGACTTCGCTTTTTTCGAGCGCTGTGCCTGGCCGCGCGAACTCCTCATGGTCACGATGGCCGAGTACGAGCCACATTTTCCCGTCCTGGTCGCGTTCACTCCCGACATCGTGCAAACACCACTCGCCCGTGTGCTCGCCGAAGCGGGCCTCCGTCAGTTCCATACCGCTGAGACCGAGAAATACGCGCACGTGACCTACTTCTTTAACGGTGGACGCGAGGAGCCGTTCCCGGGGGAGGACCGCTTGCTGGTACCATCGCCGAAGGTACCGACGTACGATCTGAAGCCGGAGATGAGTGCTCCGGAAGTGACCGATGCTGCGGTCGACGCGATTCGATCGGGCACTTACGCGTTCGTCCTCATCAACTACGCCAATCCCGATATGGTTGGTCATACCGGAGTGTTCGAAGCAGCTGTCAAGGCGGTCGAATGCGTCGATACCTGCCTCGGCCGCATCGAGGAGGCGGTCCGCGCGATCAGCGGCTACCTCGTGGTGACCGCCGACCACGGGAACGCCGACGAAATGCTCGTTCCCGGTACGAACGAGGTGTGGACGGCGCATACCAAGAACCCGGTTCCCTTCGTCCTGGTCGCGCCGGAAGACAGCCCATTCCGACATGTCGCGCTCCGAACGGGTGGACGGCTCGCCGATGTCGCGCCGACTGTCCTCGAACTGATGGGGATCCCGCAGCCGAGCGAAATGACAGGGGTCAGCCTGATTCAACGGAACTGAGAGAGATTCGTTCGCTGGCTATGTGCGAACGACCCGGGTCGCGGTCTCTCCCACCCGGGTCGTCGCTTCCCTGTCGAGCGTGATCTCACCCAAGCCGGCGCAAGCTGGCGGGAAAACCGCTCCAGCCCGCATAGGTCGCGCTCGGGCCGAGCTCTTCTTCGATGCGCAGGAGCTGGTTGTACTTCTCGACACGATCCATCCGCGCCGGTGCACCGGTCTTGATCTGCCCGGCGTTGACCGCCACAGCGAGGTCAGCGATGAAGCTGTCGGCTGTTTCGCCACTGCGGTGCGAGATGATCGCTGCGTAGCCATGCGTACGAGCGAGACGGATCGTGTCCAGCGTCTCGCTGAGCGTTCCGATCTGGTTGAGCTTGACCAGCACCGCGTTCGCCGCCCCGAACAGGATGCCATGACGCACGCGTTCCGGGTTCGTGACGAAGAGATCGTCACCGACCAACTGGATCCGCTGACCCAGTCGCTGTGTCATACGCTGCCAGTGATCCCAGTCATCCTCCGCCAGCGCATCCTCAATGGAAACGATCGGATAGCGGTCGACCCAATCTGTCCAAAAGTCGATCAACTCATCGGGCGACAGCGTTTTCCCGTCACCGGGCAGCCGATACGTTCCGTTCTCGTATAGCTCGCTCATCGCCGGATCGAGCGCGAGAACGACCTGCTCCCCAGGGCGATAACCGGCGCGCTCGATCGCGGCCAGCACCGCTTCGACTGCCTCACGGTTGCTGTCGAGCCGCGGAGCGTAACCGCCTTCGTCGCCGACCGTGGTAGCCGCACCACGCTCGGCGAGCACCGTGCGCAGGGCATGGTAGATCTCCACGCCCCAGCGGAGCGCTTCGCTGAAGCTCGGTGCGCCCACCGGTACGATCATGAACTCCTGCATGTCCACGCCCGAACCGGCAGCATGCTTACCGCCGTTCAGGATGTTCAACATCGGCGTCGGCAACACGTGTGCATCCGGACCGCCGAGATACTGGTAGAGCGGGAGACCGACGGCAGCCGCCGCGGCACGCGCAACCGCGAGCGAGACACCCAGCAGCGCATTCGCACCCAGTCGACCTTTGTTCGGTGTCCCGTCGAGCTCGATGAGGGCTCGATCCACCGCACGTTGCTCGAGAGCGTCCATTCCACGAATCGCCTCGGCGATCGGGCCATTGACGTGCTCGACAGCCCGCCGAACACCTTTTCCACCGTAGCGGGCATCACCGTCCCGCAACTCGACCGCCTCGTGCCGTCCCGTCGAAGCACCCGACGGCACCGCTGCCCGTCCAACGGCACCACAAGCCAGGCGCACCTCGACCTCGACGGTGGGATTTCCGCGGGAGTCGAGGATCTCACGACCGTGCACCACGACGATCGACGTCTGACTCATCCGACTACCCTTTCCCACTCCGAGCATCGCTGCGTCCGCTGGCCGAAGTGTACCGAGTAGGCCCGAGGATCGAAACGCTTCCGAACTGAATTGCCATCATCCCTCGCGCTTGACACCCTGTATCACGCATCCTTATGCTCAGGCCGCGTCCGCTGGACGCGCGCCGAGTGAACGCGAGGAGACTGTCGCGCCACACCCAGGAGGCGAGCGAGTGAGCAGCGAGCAGATCGACCTCTTGCGGGAGCGTGCATTGCGGGACCTCGAGGAAGCCTCGTCGCTCGAGGCACTCGCGGAGTGGCACGCGCGGTACCTCGGACGACGAGGGGAAATCACGTTGCGCTTGCGAGGGCTGGGCTCGTTGCCAGCGGAGGAACGACCGCGGGTCGGGCGCGCACTCAACGAACTCAAGGAAACGCTGGAAGCTGCCTATGAGGAACGGGAACGCGTTGTGCGCCAGCTCGAGCTTGCCGAGCGAATCCAGGCCGAGGCGGTCGACGTGACCCTGCCTGGTCGCAGGCCAGCAATCGGAACGCTCCATCCCGTCACGCAGATGATCCGTGAGGTGACGGATATCTTCGCGCACCTCGGCTTCCAGGTCGTCGAGGGCCCAGAAGTCGAATACGGGTACTATGCGTTCGACGCGTTGAACATCCCACCGGAGCATCCAGCTCGTGACGTGTGGGACACGATCTTCATCGAATCGGATCGCAAGGAGATCGTGCTCCGTCCGCATACATCGCCGATGCAGATTCGCGTGATGGAACGGCGCAAGCCGCCGATCCGTGTAGTCGTACCCGGGCGGTGCTACCGGTACGAGGCGGTAGACGCAACCCACGAGTGGCATTTCCACCAGATCGAGGGTCTCGCCATCGACGAGCACATAACCATGGCGGACCTAAAGGGAACGCTCGCCGAGTTCGCGCGGCAGCTGTTCGGCCGAGAACGACGGGTGCGTTTCCGCTGCGACTTTTTCCCCTTCGTCGAGCCCGGGGTCGATTTCGCGATCGACTGCATGTTTTGCCGTGGCGAAGGCTGCCGCGTCTGCGGGGGCTCGGGTTGGATCGAGATTCTCGGGGCCGGGATGGTGCACCCGCAGGTACTCCGCAATGTCGGCTACGATCCCGGCCGATACACAGGGTGGGCCTTCGGGATGGGCGTCGAACGTCTGGTCATGCTCAAGTACGGTGTGCCGGACATTCGCTACTTCTACCAAGGTGACCTCCGTTTCCTGGCGCAATTCGATCGGATACCGGTTTGATCGGCGCCTCGCACGGAAGGTGGGCGAGTTTCGATGAAGGTACCGCTGCGCTGGTTGCGCGAACTGGTTGCGACCGACCTCACTGCCGACGAACTGGCCGAGCGCCTGACGCTGGCTGGGCTGGAGGTCGAAGCGATCGAGCGGATCGGTGCGCATTGGGACAACATCTTTGTCGGCGTCGTCGAACGCATCGAGCCGCATCCCAATGCTGACCGACTCGTCCTCGCGACGGTCGACGCTGGACGCCATCGCCTCACCGTCGTGACCGGTGCGCCCAACATCGCGGTCGGGCAAAAGGTCGCGCTGGCACTCGCCGGTGCCAAGCTCTACGATGGGCACAGCGCCGAACCGCGGCTGGTGACGCTCAAGCCAGCGACTATCCGTGGTGTTCGCTCCGAGGGCATGGTCTGTTCGGAGATGGAGCTCGGCCTCTCCGACGAACACGAAGGCATCATGGTCCTCGATCCCGACGCGCCGGTCGGCGTCCCACTGCGGGACTATCTCGGCGACGAGATCCTGGAAATCGCCATTACCCCGAATCGGGTCGATGCCTTCTCTATCGTCGGTGTCGCCCGTGAGGTGGCAGCCCTCACCGGCGCTCCCCTCCAGTTGCCGCCGCTCGCGCCACTCGAGGCGCCGGTCGATCCCACCCTGGCTACCGTCGAGGCGACCGACCTGTGCTATCGGTTCGTCGGTGTCGCCCTCGAAGGGATTCGCGTCGCTCCCTCACCCTGGTGGCTCCGGCGCCGCTTGCAGCTCGCTGGCATCAGGCCGATCAACAACGTCGTCGATGTGACGAACTACGTGATGGTCGAGTGGGGACAGCCGCAGCATGCCTTCGACCGTGCGCGCTTGAAAGGCAACCGGATCATCGTTCGCCGTGCGCGACCAGGGGAAGAGATCGAAACGCTCGACCACGTCCGACGTACGCTGACGGGCGACACGCTCGTGATCGCCGATGCGGAGCGGCCAGTCGGTATCGCCGGTGTCATGGGCGGCCTCGACAGCGAGATCACTGACGAAACGACGAGCGTCCTGCTCGAAACGGCGAACTTCGACATGCTCAGTATTCGCCGCACCGCGCGTGCCCAGCGCCTGCGCACCGAGGCGTCGGCCCGCTTCGAGCGCGGACTCGATCCGAATCTCTGTTGGCCAGCTGCGCAGCGCGCTGTCCGACTTCTCACCGAGTTGATTCCGACCTGCCGCGTGGTGTCGATCGTCGACCATTATCCGTCACCACGGCTGCCGCGCCGGATCGAGATGCTGCGAACGGAGATTCCGCGCTTGCTCGGTGTGGACTATCCCGACGACGAAGTCCGCAGTGTCTTCGAACGGCTTGGCTTCTCTGTCGATACCCAATCGTCAGCCGACCGCTCGGTCTGGATCGTCGAGATTCCGACCTACCGCAGCGATGTGACGATTCCAGCCGACCTCGTCGAGGAAGTCGCTCGGGTGATCGGATACGACACGTTACCGGAGCGCTTGCCAGTCGGCCAGACGGTACCGGTGGAAATCGACCCGGAGTTGCGTCTCGTCCGGCAGATTCAGAATGGACTGGTCGCGGCCGGCTTGCACGAGGTCATCACCTATCCGATGGTCGATGACGAGAGCCTGCGCGCACTCTCGGACTCCGGCGAGCAGGTTCCGGAGCGACTCGGCTTCTACTCCCGACCGGACAGCGACTTCGTCCGCGCCCGTAATCCGATCCGACCGGAGTGGTCAGTCATGCGACCGACGCTCGTGGCAACCCTCCTCCGCAATGCAGCTGAACAACTGAAGTTCAATGACGCCGTCGCCATCTTCGAGACTGGCAAGGTGTATCTCCCCCGCGGCCGGGACGAGTTGCCCGACGAACGTCGCGCCGTGGGATGTCTCATGGCTGGCCTCGCAACCTTGCGTGACTTGTACCAGGACGAACGGCCAGTCGACTTCTTCGACCTCAAGGGCGTCCTCGAAGAACTCCTGCCACGCATCGGCGCGCGGGCGGTCGCCTACCGGCCGATCAGTCACCCCAGCTTGCACCCGGGACGAAGCGCCGAGATCGTCTATCGCGATCAGCCGATCGGTATCGTCGGTGAAGTACTCGTCACGGTGAGCGAGCGGTTCGGTATCGCTCCTCACCATCGGGTGGTCGTCGCCGAGTTCGATATCCCGACGCTGCTCGAACTCGGCCTGGAGCCGATCGCCGTCCGCCCGGTCTCACGGTTTCAGCCGGTCGAACAGGACTTCGCCATCGTCGTGGACGAGGCGACGCCCGCAGCCGAGGTCGAAGCAGCGATCCGGGCAGGTGCAGGTCCACTGGCTGTCACGGTGCGACTCTTCGATGTCTACCGTGGTCCAGCTATCCCGGCAGGAAAGAAGAGCCTCGCCTTCCGTGTCATCTTCTCGGCACCGGACCGTGCGTTGAGTGACGAGGAGATCCAGCGCCTACGCGAGCGTATCGAACAACAGGTTCGACGGCGCGTCAAGGGAGAGTTCCGGCGGTGACCGTGAATCAACCAACCGATCTTCCTCAGCCGCTCGAGCGCCTGCGTGGCATGCAGGACGTCGGGCCAGCCCAATTCCGCCGCCGACAGCAAGTGCTCCGGCGCCTACAACAAGTTATCGAGCGACATGGGTACGATTTCGTCGAAACGCCCATTCTCGAGCCGACCGAGCTCTTTCTCCGCAAGGCTGGTCCGGAACGGATCGCCCAGCTCTACGCGTTCGCCTACCGGAATCGCGATATCGCCCTCCGCCCCGAACACACGGCATCGATCCTGCGCTACTACATCGACGCGCGCCAGAACGATCCGCTGCCACTGCGACTGGCCTACGTCGGGCCCGTCTTCCGGTACGAGCGTCCTCAGGCCGGAAGGACCCGGCAGTTCACCGAGATCGGTTGCGAACTACTCGGCGCACCGGGGGCGAGCGGTGATGCCGAGATCATCCATCTTGCTTGCGAAGTGCTCCAGGCAGTCGGCATCGCGCCGCGCATCGTTATCGGCCACGTCGGTATCGTGCTCGATTACCTCCAGCGTCTCCCGCTCCGTCAGCGGGCGCGCGACTGGCTCCTCTGGTCGATGGAGCGGCTCCGCAAGGGGCAGGAGGTCGATCTCGAGAAGGACCTTCCCGGGTTGACTGGCGGCAGTTCAGTCGCTCAGTTGACGCGCGAACTCAGCGAGAAACTGGCGCCGCTCGACCGCACCGAACTCGAGCGCCTGGTTCTGGCGCTGCTCCATGAAGTCGGCCTCCAGGTCGCCAGCGGCTCCCGGACTCCCGACGAGATCGTGCGCGGCGTCCTCGCCAAACTCGAGCGGAGCACTGACACCGAGGCGCTCCGGCGCGGCTTCGCCTTCGCTCGTGAACTCGCAACCGTCACCGGAACCCCCGATACCGTGCTGCCGGAACTCCAGCGCCTCGTCGAGCGCTACGCGCTCGATCCCCAGCCGCTGTGGCAGATTGACGAACTCCTGACCCTACTGGCCGGTTACGGGATCGCCACAGATCGCATCGAACTCGCACCGGGCATGGCGCGCGGACTCCACTACTACACCGGCATTCTGTTCGAGCTCTATCCGCAGGGGAGCGGCGATCTTCAGCTGTGTGGGGGTGGTCGCTACGACGACCTCGCGCAACTACTGGGTGCGCGCAGTCCGCTACCAGCGTGCGGTTTCGCAGGCGGGATCGAGCGGATCGCCGACGCGGCGACGCTGGCTGATCCGCCACCGGTGCCACGCCTGCTCGTCATGGCGACCCGCATCGATGCACTCCCCGCTGCCGAACGCGTGGCGGAGCGACTGCGGGCACAGGGGGCAGTCGTCGAACTCGATGTCCGGCAACGGTCACTGAGTGCCAACCGTCGCTACGCGCGACGCCGCGGCATCCAGCGGCTCATCGTCGTCGACTCTTCGGGTACTGTCGAAGAAATCGATCTTCTCCAGGGAAGGGGCGACGATGAGTGAACCGCTGCGTCTCACGATCGCATCAAAGGGATCGTACGAAGAAGCGACGCTTCGGTTTCTCGAGAGCGCTGGCCTCAGCGTCTGGCGACCGAACCCGCGTCAGTACGTCGGCCGTCTTTCTGGAGTCGAAGGGGTCGAGGTCCTGTTCCAGCGGACAGCCGATATCGTCCATCAGGTCGCCAGCGGCGGTGCGGACCTCGGTATCACCGGCTACGATCTCGTGGCCGAACTGGCGGGTGACGACCCGAACGTCCTCGTCGTGATCGACGATTTGGGATTCCGCCGCTGCGAATTGGTTCTCGCTGTTCCGGAAAGCTGGCTCGACATCACGACGATTTCCGATCTGGCCGACCTCGCTGTGGAGTGGAAGCGACAGGGTCGGACGCTACGTGTGGCCACCAAGTTTCCCAATCTGACACGCGAGTTCCTGCTGCGGAACGGTGTCAACTATTTCACCCTCGTCGAGGGGCACGGGGCACTCGAGGTCGCGCCGGCGCTCGGCTATGCCGACCTCATCGCTGATCTCACCGAAACAGGCGTCACACTCCGCGAAAACCGTCTCCGGGTACTCGAGGGTGGTGTGATCCTGCGTGCCCAGGCCTGCCTCATCGCCTGCCGCCGAACGCTCCGCCAGGCGCCGGAGAAGCTCGAGCGTGCGCGCCTGATCATCGAGATGATCGAAGCGCGTCTCCGCTCCCGGCGCTATCGCCTCGTTACTGCCAACGTGCAGGGGCGGGACGAGGAGGACGTCGTCCGACACGTCACTGCTCACGTTGCCACCACGGGTGAGCTCGGTCCGACGGTGGCTCGGGTCTACCCGAAGTCCGGCGACACGCGTTGCGGTTGGTACGAAGTGACGATCATCGTTCCAGCCCATCTCCTCATGCAAGCAGTCGATCACCTCCGTCTCGCGGGCAGTACCGGTATCACTGTGACCTCGCCCGATTACGTGTTCGATTCCCGGTCTCACGCCTTCGACCGGTTGTGTCGTGCCTTGGAGGAACCGATATGACGATCGCCATCCGCTTCCTCGAGGACCCGTTCGAAGCGGAGCGCTGGCTCATCCGACCTCGGCACCTGCCGACCGAACTACCAGGACCGGTACGCGAACGGATCCGCGACGTCTTCGGCGAGGACCTCTCGGCACTGCAGGTCGTCGAGCGCATCCTGCAGGCAGTGCGCGAACGCGGCGATGAAGCGCTCCGCCAGTTCACCCTCGCTTTCGATGGGTGCCTGATCGAGGACCTACGAGTCTCGGATGAGGAATTCGCCCGCACGCACGACGCGGTCTCGGCAGATGTTCTGGAAGCGTTACGCTTCGCACGTGAACGGATCGAACGCTTCCATCGGCGCACGCTGCGGCACTCATGGATCGAGTTCGACCGCGAAGGTGCACTCGGCCAACTCATCCGTCCTGTCGAACGCGTCGGTATCTACGTGCCGGGAGGTCGTGCACCGTTACCCTCATCCCTGTTGATGACCGCGATTCCCGCCCAGATCGCCGGGGTGCGCGACATCGTCGTCTGCACTCCGCCAGGACGTGACGGCCGGGTTGCCCCCGTGATCCTGGCGGCTGCCGACATGCTCGGCATTCGCACTGTATTTAAAGTAGGGGGCGCGCAGGCCATCGCTGCGATGGCGTTCGGTACCGCGACGATCCCGAAAGTCGATATCGTCGCCGGACCAGGCAACCTCTTCGTCGTCCTCGCCAAGCGACTCGTCTACGGCGAGGTCGGCATCGACCAGTTGCCAGGGCCGACCGAGACACTGCTGATCGCCGACGAGACAGCGAACCCAGTGTTGTGCGCGGCCGACCTCCTCGCACAGGCCGAGCATGACCCGCTGGCCAGCGCGATTCTCATCACGACCTCGCGGAGCGTCGCCGAGCGAACCATCGCAGAGCTGAGCCGCCAGTTGGCGCATCTGGCACGTGCGGAAGTCGCCCGAAGTTCGCTCGAGCAGAACGGCGCCATCATCCTGGTACCGGATCTCGAGCGGGCGTTCGACCTCGCGAATCGTTTCGCGCCCGAGCACCTCTGCTTGTTGATCCGCGAACCATGGCGCTACATCGATCGAGTCCGTAACGCTGGTGGTGTCTTCCTCGGGGAAGCGTCGCCCGAAGTGATCGGCGATTATACGGCGGGGCCCAGTCACGTGATGCCGACCGGTGGGACAGCCCGGTTCGCTTCCCCAGTCACGGTCGACACGTTCCTCAAGATCACGAGCCTGGTCGCTGTCGCCCCGGGGGCGCTCGACCTGATCGGCCAGCCAGCGATGCGTCTGGCCTATGCGGAAGGGCTGCAGGCACACGCAGCGGCGATCGAACAGCGGTTGGAGCGCTTGCCTCCTGAGTGACACCGATCGCTCAAGCCGGCGCGAGATGACGCAGCGCAGCCACGATCCGTTCCTCGAGCGTCGTGGCGGCCTGCACATCAGGATGAGCAGCGACAGCTCGCGCTTCCTGTGCGGTGTACCCGAGCGCCTGCAGCGCGGCTACCAGATCGACATCGACCTCCGCGCCAGCTCCACCCGGAGCAGCCGCTGGCAACCGCCCACGTAACTCGAGCACGATGCGGCTCGCAGTCTTCTTTCCGATTCCCGGGGCGCGCGCCAGCTGGTCGACGCGTTCCTCGCGAATCCACTCGGCGATGCGCTCCGCCGGAGCGAGCGAGAGGAGGCTCAACGCAGCACGCGGACCGACACCGCTCACGGTGAGCAGCGAGAGAAACAGGTCCAGCTCAGCATCCGTGCGGAAGCCGTAGAGCGAGAGCTCTTCTTCACGCACCTGGAGATGGGTGACGAGTTCTACCTCGTCCCCCGGATCGCCAACTTCCTGGAACGTTGTCGCTGGCGTCTGCACCCGAAAGATAACGCCATTGACATCCAGCAGGATCTCGCCCGGTCGCTTGGCGACCAATCGACCACGCAGACCGCGGATCACGCGCGCTGTCCCTCCAACGAGAGTCCATAGACACGCACGGCATTGTGCGCGAGGATTTTGGTGAGCTCCGGCTCGTGTAATCCGCCTTCCGCTCGAACACGCTCGAGGAAGCGCTTCTGCTTGAGCACCGGGTAATCGCTCGCGAAGAGGACGCGATCAGCCCCGACGAGATCGGTCACCAGGCGAAAGACCTGGAAACGGTACAGGTAGGTACTCGCGGCCGAATCGTACACCACGTTCGCAGCCAGCCGTGCCACCTCCGGCATGAGCTCGTAGAACGGCAGCCCACCTCCCCAGTGAGCGGCCACCACCGTGAGCTGGGGAAAACGTTCGACGAAGCGGATGAACCGCTGTGGCCAGGCCGCCCCCTTACCCGCATACTCATGCCCGAGCGGTTCGCTGACATGCGCCATGATGGGGCGATGCTCGGCGAGACATACCTCGACGAGTTCAGCCAGCGCTTCCGGTTCGTCCCAGCAGAACCCTTGCGCATCGGCATTCAACTCGCCGATGCCGCACGCGCCAAGGCGGAAGGCACGCAACGCCTCCTCCGGCGCCCGCCGATCCTGCGGCACCACCGTCGCCAACCAGGCGATACGACCGCCACTTCGGGCAGCAGCATCGGCGAGATAGTCGTTGTGATAACCGCAAAGGCCAGGATCCGCCCACGGGAAGCCAGCAGCGATCGAGACGTGCACACCAGCCTCCTCCATCGAGGTGAGCAAGTCCTCAGCCGTCGCGAGCCGGGCCCGCTCGTTCCGATAGAGGTGACCGAACCAGCGATCGCGGTCGCAGAATGCCTGTCGGTTTCGCACGATCTCCGGCGGGAAAATGTGCACGTGGGCATCGACCACCCAGTTCATCCACCGTACCCCAAGCTCAGGATCACCCCGATGATCGCGATGAACACGACGAGCCCGAGGACGATAAGAACGATCATCCAGCGGTTGCCGGCGGACTCTTCGCTTTGCTGTTCAGTCTCACGGACGTGCAACGGTTTCAACCAGGCGACGACTGCGGAGGCATTGTCCTGACTTCCTCGCTCGATCGCCCGCTCGACGAGGAGACGCGCTGCCTGCTCCGGCTCTCCACCGAGGACGATCGTGGCCAACTCATCGTCGGTCAAGACGTCGTGTACGCCATCGGAGGTCAGAACCACGCGATCATCGCTCATGAGACGAAGCTCGAAGACATCGACATCGACCTTCGGTCGATAACCGAGTGCACGCGTGATCACGTTCCGGTAGGAACTCCCGCGCGCTTCCTCCTGTGTCATGAGCCCTGCTTCGACCTGTTCCGCGACGAGCGAATGGTCACGCGTGATCCGCGTCGGCCTTCGGGCCCGGATCAGATAAGCGCGTGAGTCCCCGACATTGGCGACCACGAGCGCGTCACCACGAATCACCGCCGCAACGAGTGTCGTGCCCATCAGTTGTTCTTCACCATGGGGTTGCCACTCGCGCAGGATCCGCTCGTTGGCTCGCCGGAACGCTTGCTGCAAGCGCGTGGCGATCTCGGCGCTCTCGACTGGTGCAGCATAATACTCCTCGCGGAGCGTCTCGATCGCGATGTGAGCAGCCACTTCTCCGCTGCGATAGCCTCCCATCCCATCGGCCACCGCGAGAAGCACGCCATTCTGCTGCGCCTCCAGACTCGCCGGATCGACGACGAGCACAGCATCCTCGTTCTGTTCCCGCACCGGCCCAGGATCGGTCGCAGCCCCAACCAGAAGAGTCGTTTCACGCACTCGCGTCCGTGCAGTCACGGTCGACGCACCCTTCCTCCCGCACATCGCGCTCAAGTATGGGGTGCCGGAGAAGGGCTCGCAACAGCTCACCGGCCATTGTGCACACTGCCCAGGCACCGGCATCGCACGCAGGCACGTTCTGTCACGATGTCGTCATACCCGCGGCCCCTCTGGTGGCTAGATTCGACACGTATGGGCATGACGGTTCGCACAGTCAGGAGGCGAGCGATGACGATGATACTCATGTTACCGGAGACACCTGCGAAGACCTGGGTCGAGGAGCGCGTCTGCGGTTGCGTGCTTCGGTATGCTGTCGACCAACCAGCGCCATGCCAGTGGATTGCAGCCGGGCTCCTGCATGTCGCCGGTCGGACGGTGTTTCTCGCGATGTCCGCCTCCTCCGAAGCCGGCGCGATCGCGGGATTGCGTGCGCGAGCCATCGAGCGGATCGAGAGCGAACTCACAGTTCAGTAGAAGGGATTGAGCCGAACGCGAACCGGTACCTGAACCGAGACGGCTCCTCACCTACTCGAACCACCGATCCGCCTACCGACTGGCTCCGTCACGTCCTCTTCTCCCGGCGGTGCCGACAACCGACGTCGGCCCACAGACGAGCGAACCGACTGAGGTGCTCTCTGGCGAGACTTTCACGCAATCCATGCCAGCGGTCCATCGCGCGTATCGGCGACTGTGCCGCACGCTCGGAGGAGGCCCGTTCCCGCAACCTGGTGCGCTGATCGATGAGCAGGCGATCCCCAGCTCACCGGACAGCAACCGGTCACTCAGTCGGCAGCGACAGAAGGCTCGGCGAGAAGGTACCCGAGGCCAGGGCGCGTCAGAATGATTCGATGCGGCTCAGCTTCGTCACGGAGCTTCGTGCGGAGCCGGCTCACCCAGGTGCGCAGATAGTACGTTTCCCGTGCGAATTCCGGCCCCCAGACGTGCGTCAAAAGTTCGGCATGGCGCATGACGCGTCCCGGGCTGCGAGCCAGGTGCTCGAGCAACGCCCATTCCGTCCGGCTCAGATGCACTTCTTGGCCGTCCACGTAGACGCGACGCTTCCCGAGATCGATCGTGACGCCCTCGTACTCCAGCACGAGCGAGCGACGCTCCTTCGGACACGTGCGCCGCAACACCGCACGCACGCGTGCCAGCAACTCCTCGAGATGGACCGGTTTCGTGACGACATCGTCAGCCCCAGCCTCGAGCGCACGGATGCGCTCCTGGCGCGATGCATCCTGGGTCAGGACGATCAACGGTACGTCGGAAGACGAGCGGAATTCCTGGAGAGTCGCGAGCCCCTCGCGGCTCGACACGACGGTATCCAGGAGCACGAGATCAGGACCGTGACGGTCCGACACCGCGAGCGCCCGGTGCACCGATTCCTCGATGAGGACATCATACCCGTTCGTCTGCAGCGATATCGCGAGTTGACGCTGCAGCACCGGATCGTCGCTGACGATCAGGACAAGCGTCTTCCCCATAACCACACCCCACTGCCCCAGCAGTACCGGGACACCGCCTCTCGATGCTGTCGACCCACCCCGCGCCATTCATCGTACTGAGAACCATACGCACGGTCAAGCCCCGCATGATGCCTCTGTGCACACGTGCGCTGAGAAAGAACAGCCAGCAACGACGCACCAGAAACAGCACCGATCTCTCGCATGCTTGCCGCGATCACCCAGCTCACCACTCTGTGTGACGTTGTCGGAACGAAACCGCTGACGCCTCGAGCTTGCATGCATGGCGAACGATCCCGCATACTGGCGCTTGGCTCGGAGTCGAGGAGTCACCGATGGCCGATCCGATCGGAACGCGCCTTCCCAACGAATCGCAAGTCCTCTTGCGGTTGAGTGGCGCCCGCGAGCAGCTAGCGATCCTGCGCGAAGCACTCCGCACGCACAAGCAAACCGTTGCCGAGGCAGCGGCCTGTGCAGTCGTCGACCAGGCCATGAAGGCCGTAACGGCAGCGCTGCACGGCTTCAACCTTCTGCTACCACAGCCGCTCCCGGCTGAACGCGTCAGTTGGCGGAATTTGCGGGGGCGTTTCGTTGCTGTCCAGGCAGAGAGCGCTGTTCTCGACCTCCTCGAGGAATCTTTCCGCTCACGAGCGGGATGGCTTTGGTGGCTCGAACGCAAGGAGTACGCGAGCGCCTTCGCACCGCTCCTGCGCTTCGATCCCGACAGCGATACGGTCGCGCTGTGGCGCGACCCGCTCGACCCGACGCACGGGACAGAAGCAGGTACGCCGGAGGTATACTTCTCCAGCGTTCTCGATCGAATCGAAGAACTCGTCCGCGAGATCGGACGTTTGGCTCGTCGCGATGTCGACAACTTCCGTCAGGCTGCTCGCCGCCAGCCGGGGCAGATCGCCTGATCGTGCGCTGCCGCTTCACCGTGTGCTGGGTCGTTCGTGCGCGAGCGCAGGGTAAACAGGCCCCCAGACGCTCCGCCTCTCGATCTTGACAGCATTCCACGCTTCTGGTAGGCTGCAAGGGAGTGATCGTGAACTTCGGGAGGGCGATCCCTGTGAGCCGTCGGTTTGTGGAGAACGGTGAATCAACCGCAAAGCCCGGTTCTGCGCAGGGATCGGTCGTGCATGCTCCCGACTCCTGCCGCGCGCTCGCACTCCCGGTAGTAGGTATTGTCGTACTTACGGGCCTGCCGTCGGCGGGAGGCTGAGCGAGCGCACGAAACCGGCAACGAAAACGATGCGCATCGCGAGCCTCCCCCAGCGGGAGGCTCATGGTGTATCAGGGATGGCGAAGGGAGGACGAACGAATGGCCATCGAGACACGTGATCGCCCTCGGGTCAGTGAAGACCCACAGCGAGAACCGCAACTGGGTGCCCACCTGGTGCTGCAAGCACTGGTGCGCGAGGGAGTGGAGGTGATCTTCGGGTATCCAGGTGGCGCGATCCTGCCGGTGTACGATGCGCTCCCGTACTACCCGATCCACCACGTGCTGGTGCGTCACGAGCAATCGGCAGCCTTCGCCGCAGACGGGTACGCGCGGGCAACCGGCAAAGTGGGCGTCTGCATGGCGACCTCAGGCCCAGGGGCGACGAATCTGGTGACGGGCATCGCGAACGCGATGATGGATTCCATCCCGATCGTGGCGATCACGGGTCAGGTGCCACAGAGCGTGATCGGCATGGATGCGTTCCAGGAAACGGACATTACCGGTATCACCCTGCCGATCACGAAATACAACATGGTTATCCGGAGCGTCGACGAAATCGGCCCAGCGATCCAGAAAGCGTTCTACCTCGCCCGCACTGGTCGTCCTGGCCCAGTGTTGATCGACATTCCGAAGGACGTCCAACTGGCCAAGGGATTTCTCGCACCCCGACAGGAGCTGAATCTTCCCGGGTATCGACCGACCATCGTGCCGCACCGCCGGCAGATCCGGCGCGCAGCCGAACTCATTCGCCAGGCCAAGCGCCCGCTCATCCTGGCCGGACACGGCATCATCATCAGCGGCGCGACCGAGGAACTGGTTCGCTTCGCCGAGCGTACCCAGATCCCGGTCGGACTGACACTGCTCGGTATCAGCGGCTTCCCGGCTTCCCATCCGCTCTGCCTCGGCATGGTCGGCATGCACGGTCACGCACATGCCAACCGCGCCATCCACGAGGCCGACCTGATCATCGGGATCGGTATGCGCTTCGACGACCGGGTCACCGGCCGCCCGAGCGAGTTCGCGCCGAACGCCAAGATCATCCACATCGACATCGACCCGGCGGAAATCGGCAAGGTGCTCAAGACGGAAGTCCCCGTGGTCGGTGACGCGCGGGAGGCGTTGCGTCTCCTGCTCGAGGAGCTCGAGCCGCTCGAACACGACGACTGGATCAGCCAGATCCGCAGCTGGTACCGACCGATCCGGACTGAACCGTCCGGGCCGGATGGCGTGCTGCAGCCGCAGTACGTGATCGCACGCCTGCATGCCCTCACTGAAGGCAAGGCGATCGTCACGACCGATGTCGGCCAGCACCAGATGTGGACCGCTCAGCTCTACCGTTGCGACATCCCCAAGCAGTGGATCAGCTCCGGCGGTCTCGGTGCCATGGGCTTCGGTGTGCCATCGGCGATGGGCGCAGCGATCGGGCGTCCCGACGCTGAAGTGTGGGCGGTCGTCGGGGACGGTGGCGTCCAGATGACGCTCAACGAGTTCGCCACCATCGTCGATGAGCAGTTGAACGTGAAGGTGGCGATCATCAACAACGGCTACCTCGGCATGGTCCGGCAATGGCAGCAACTCTTCCACAACCGGAACTACTCGGAGACACCGATCTCGAGTCCGGACTACGTGCTGCTCGGCCAGGCCTATCGTATGCCCGCTCGCCGCGTGACGCGGCCCGGCGAGGTCGATGAGGCCATCCAGTGGGCGCGGTCGTTCCGTGGTCCCGCGCTCATCGAGTTCGTGGTCAACCAGGAAGAGAACGTCTACCCGATGATCCCGTCCGGTGGGTCGTTCCGCGACATGATCGACGATACGCAGGTCGAGGGGGAATGGTGACGGTGCGCAGCCATACGCTCGTCGTGCTCGTGGAAGACAAGCCTGGCGTGATGAACCGGATCGTCAGTCTCTTCCGCCAGCGCGGGTTCAATATCGACTCGATCGCAGTCGGACATTCCGAGACACCGGGACTCTCGCGCATCACGCTCGTGGCCCAGGGCGACGATCGCAAGATCGAGCAGCTCGTCAAGCAACTCTACAAGATCCTGGAAGTCATCAAGATCACCGATGTAACTGACGAGAATCCGATCCAACGTGAACTGGCGCTGATCAAGGTGACGGCTACCGAGCGGAACCGGAGCGACATCATCCGTCTGGTGACGGACGTGTATCAAGCACGTATCGTCGACGCGACGCCAGATTCGCTGGTCATCGAGGTCACTGGGCCGCCGGAAAAGGTCGACTCGCTCATCACGATGGTCCGTTCCTACGGCATCAAGGAGATCGCACGGTCCGGCGTCATCGCCATGGCCCGCGGCGCGCGCGTCGTTGCGCCAACTGCACAACCCGTAGTAGCATGACGACGACACAGATATGATCGATCATCGAATGGAGGGCAAGAGAACCGATGGCAACCATTTACTATGATCAGGATGCCGATCTCAAGTACCTCGAAGGGAAAACGGTGGCGATCCTCGGCTACGGAAGCCAAGGACACGCGCACGCCCAGAACCTGCGCGACAGTGGGGTACGCGTGATCGTCGGCCTGCACGAGGGGAGCCGCAGTCGCGAACGCGCGCAGAACGATGGGTTCGAGGTTGTCACCCCACGCGAGGCAGCTGCCAGAGCCGATATTATTTCGATGCTGATGCCCGATCATGTACAGAAGGGCGTTTACGAGGAAAGCGTCGCTCCCGAGCTGAAGCCGGGGAAACTCCTCATGTTCGCGCATGGCTTCAATATCCACTATGGACGAATCGTTCCCCCGGCTGACGTCGATGTCGCGATGGTGGCACCGAAGAGTCCCGGTCACATCCTGCGGGACCTGTACGTCCAGGGCATCGGGGTACCGGCACTCGTCGCCGTTCACCAGGATGCGAGCGGGCAAGCCAAGCAGATCGCGCTGGCCTATGCCAAGGGGCTCGGCTGCACCAAGGCTGGCGTCATCGAGACGACGTTCAAGGAAGAGACGGAGACGGACCTCTTCGGCGAGCAAGCCGTACTCTGCGGTGGCGTCAGTCACCTTATCCAGGCCGGCTTCGAGACGCTGGTCGAAGCGGGCTACCAGCCAGAAATTGCCTACTTCGAAGTCCTTAACGAGCTCAAGCTCATCGTGGATCTCATCTACGAGGGTGGCTTGAAGTTCATGCGCTACTCGGTGAGCGATACCGCGGAATATGGCGACTATGTCAGCGGGCCGAAGATCATCGACGACCATGTGCGGGAAACGATGCACCAGATTCTGCAGGATATCCAGACGGGTCGCTTCGCTCAGCAGTGGATCCAGGAGAACGAGGCTGGTCGACCCAACTTCTATCGTCTGCGCGAGGAGCACTTGAAGCACCCGATCGAAGAGGTCGGCGAGCGACTCCGGGCGATGATGCCCTGGCTCAAGCCGAGGCAGATCCCCTCGTGACCGTTCGAGCGAACGTCCGGGCGCTCCACGGGTGACCGTGGAGCGCCCGTTCTGTTTGCTCCGTCTTCCGACCGGATTCGTTTTGCTATACTGCTATTGTTGTGAGTGGAGCAGCGCTGATTGCGCAGAGCGATCGGGGGATTCGCACAGCGATGGCGTTGTACAAGGCGCAAAAGGCAGCGATCATCGAGCAGTTTCGTCAGCACGAGAACGACACCGGTTCTCCTGAGGTTCAAATCGCGCTTTTGACCGAACGCATCAATATCCTGACCGAGCACTTGCGCGAGCACAAGCATGACTATCATTCGCGCCGAGGGCTCATGAAGCTCGTCGGCCAGCGTCGCAGACTGCTGCGTTATCTGAAGCGGACCGATGCCGAGCGGTACAAGGCACTCATCGAGCGACTTGGCCTCCGCGGATAATCGCGGCGGCGATCACAATACGACCGACCATGTAGGGTGCGGCATCATTCGCCACACCCGCGACGGTCGAGAACGTTTCCGTGACGACCGGCCCAGGGGCTCGATTCCCTGGGCCAATTCGTTGCACCCCATTCGCGAACGACAGCAAAGACACGGAGGAGAGTGAGCATCATGCCACCAGTCATTCATGAACGTTCCATCGAGATAGCAGGTAGAACTCTGACCATCGAAACCGGGCGCGTCGCCGAGCAGGCCGATGGCGCGGTGCTCGTGCGGTACGGCGAAACCGTCGTACTCACAACCGTCGTCGGGGCGAAGCAACCCGTCGAGGGAATCGATTTCTTCCCGCTCACGGTCGAGTACGAAGAGAAGATGTACGCGGCAGGAAAGATCCCCGGCGGCTTCTTCCGCCGTGAAGGCCGACCGTCCGAGCAAGCGATCCTGGCCGCACGCTTGACCGATCGCCCGATCCGGCCATTGTTCCCGAAGGGCTATCGCAACGAAGTGCAGGTCATTTCGACCGTCTTGTCGGCCGACCAGGAGAACGAGCCGGACGTGCTCTCGATCATCGGCGCATCAGCCGCCCTCACTCTTTCCGACATCCCCTGGTACGGACCGGTCGGAGCCGTGCGCATCGGCGAGCTCAACGGCGAACTGGTCGTCAATCCGACCAGTCACCAGCTCCTCGAGAGCACCATGGACATCGTCGTCGCTGGTACGGCCGACGCGATCTTGATGGTCGAGGGACAGGCCGACGAGATCAGCGAGGATCGTTTCATCGAAGCGGTCGTCCTCGCGCACGAGGAGATCAAGCGCATCGTCGCCATGCAGCTGGAGCTGCAAGCTGTCGCCGGGAAGCCCAAGCGGGAGTTCGTACCACCGCAGGAGAATGTCGAGCTCAAGCAACAGATCGCCGAGTACCTCGGCGATCGTCTTCGCCAGGCCGTGTTCAATCCGGACAAGACGCTCCGCGTCGAGGCGACTGCAGCACTGCGCGAAGAAGTCATCGCCCACTTCGTGCCGCCGGAAGCCCAGCTATCGCCGGTTCCTGTGGCAGGCGTCCCGACAGCGAAGGAAGTCGGTGATCTCTTCGATGCGCTCGTGAAGGAGCTGGTGCGGCGTACCATTCTGGAGCACGGCGAGCGCCCGGATGGACGCCGTCCGGACGAGATTCGTGAGATCTGGATTCAGGTCGGCGTGTTGCCGCGGCCGCACGGCTCAGCGCTCTTCACGCGCGGGCAAACGCAGGTTCTGACCGTCTGCACGCTCGGCACCAAGGAAGAGGAACAGTTCCTCGATACGTTGGGTATCGAGGAAACCAAACGATACATGCACCATTACAACTTCCCGCCGTTCAGCACCGGTGAGATTCGTCGCTTGCGCGGGCCTAGTCGCCGAGACATCGGTCACGGCGCGCTTGCCGAACGGGCGCTCCTCGCGGTCCTGCCGAGCGAGGAAGAGTTCCCCTACACGATGCGCCTGGTCTCCGAAGTCCTGAGTTCCAACGGCTCGACATCGATGGCCAGCGTCTGCGGATCGAGCTTGGCGCTCATGGATGCCGGCGTGCCCATCCGCAAGCCGGTCGCTGGTGTCGCCATGGGACTGGTCACCGATCCGGAGTCGGGGCGCTACACGATCTTGACCGACATCCAGGGCATCGAAGACGCGCTCGGCGATATGGACTTCAAGGTCGCCGGTACGCGCGATGGAATCACCGCCATCCAGATGGACATCAAGGTGATGGGCATCACGCCCCAAATCATGCGGGATGCGCTGGAGCAGGCACGGCGCGGGAGGCTCTTCATCCTCGACAAGATGTGCGAAGTGATCGACGCTCCGCGGCCAGAGATGTCACCGTACGCGCCGCGCATTCTCCGCATCAAGATCAAGCCAGAGCAGATCGGTGAAGTGATCGGTCCAGGCGGTCGCGTCATTCGGGCGATTCAGGAGCAGACCGGCAGCAAGATCTCGATCGAAGAGGACGGTACGGTCTTCATCACGGCCGCCAACGAAGATAGTGCCCGCCGTGCGGTCCGCGAAATCGAACGCCTCACTCGCGTGCCGGAGGTCGGTGAAATTTTCTACGGTCGTGTCGTGACGATCATTCCGTCCGGGGCCTTCGTCGAAATCCTCCCTGGTAAAGACGGCTTCCTGCATATTTCCGAAATCGCACCCGGCCGCGTCCGTTCCGTCGAGGACGTGCTCAAGGTCGGGCAAGAAATCAACGTCATGGTCATCGGCGTGCGCCCGGATGGGAAAATCAACCTCTCGCGCAAAGCACTCCTCGAGAAGGAGGCTGCCGAGAATGCGGCAACCGCTGCACCAGCCGATGGACGCGGTAACCAGACGCGACCGCCCCAACGCCCAGGATCCGCCACCAGTAGTCGCCCCGAGCGGCAGGGACCGCCGCCGCGCAAACCCGAGCCACGCGGCCCCAACCGCCCGTCACGTCCGCAAGCGAAGCGTCCCGGCCCACCGCCCGGGCAGTACCGGATCGGCGATCGGCTCAAGGAACTGCTCGGCGACGAAGACGCAAGCTGACAATCGAGCAGCCAACGAGGAGCACGCGGTCGATCCATGAGCTGGTTCGACCGCTTTTTCGTCATTACTGCTCGTTGGCTTCCGCGAGGCCGGCGGCCGCCGCACTCAGCTCCACACGCGCCCCCGCGGGCAGGAAGCGCAGCACCCGTCGCTGCAACCAGAGCAGGGCGACACAGCCAGTTAGGACACCGAACCAGAGCGTTCCGAAGCGGATCAGCACGGTCGCCGTTGCCGCCTCAGCTGGCGTCATACCGGGACGGAGCAGCAAGAGCAGACCGGCGATACCTGCTTCGGCGGCTCCCAGCCCCCCCGGGAGCAGCGAGAGCGCTCCCGCAATGGACGACACCGAAAGCACGAACGTCGCGACAGCGAGGAGTTCGACGCTCGGCTCGGCTCCGAGCCCGATCAGAATCGCGAAAAGCCCCAGGCACTCCAGTGACCAGGAAAAGACGCTCAATCCGCTCATCGCCACGAGTCGCCGCCAGCGGAGCACCGCCCTGGTCGCATCGTAGAGCGTGCTGACTGCCTCCGCCCGGCTGCGCAGGAGCGGCGCCCGCGCCGCGAGGTGCAACAGCGGCCGCACGACCCGCTCCTCCTGGACCAGCCACAGCCCGGCAAGCAGGATCCCTGCGAGCGCCACCAGCGGCTCCCAGCCACCGAGGCCCGCGAGAGCACTGAGCAGCGCGAGAATCAGCATCGCGATGCCATCGGTCAGCCGCTCGACCGCCACGACGGGAACCACCGGTGCGACTGCGCCACCACCCAGCCTGGCGACCAGAAAGGCTTTGATCCACTCCCCCACTTTCCCGGGCGTGATCGACATGGCAAAGCCGCTCAAGAACACCGCCAGGCTCCACCCACGCCGCAGCCGGGGCGCACCGACCCAGCGAAGGTAACACTCCCATTTCACGAATCGACACACATAGTTTCCGGCCGTCAGCAGCAGAACGAGCGGGAAGAGCGACCACTCGAAGTGCCGTAGGGTCGGAAACACCCGGCGGACGTCACCGAACACCATCAGCACGGCGACGATACCGATGCCGAAGACGACGCCGAGGGCAATGCGGCCCCAGAGACGGTCGATCCCGCGAAGCGACGGCGACGTCGATCCGCTGTTCGTTCCCTGCCCTGCCACTGTGCTACCCTTGTCCTCCGGTGCCGAAACGGAACGATCGGAGCGCCCCATGCGAGACGAGCTCCGCGCCAAGTATGAACAATTGCTGGAACGACTCCGAGCCCTCGAGTCGGTGGTCGTCGCTTTCAGCGCTGGCGTCGACTCGACCTTGCTGCTCTTCGCTGCCCGGCAAGCCCTCGGTGACCGTGTCCTCGCAGCGACCGGACTCTCGGAAACGTACCCCGAAGAAGAAATCGCGGAAGCCCGGCAACTCGCCGAGGAACTCGGGGTCCGCCATGTCCTTATTCGCACCGAGGAGTTGACCGACCCGCGCTACACGATGAACTCTCATCAGCGCTGCTATTTTTGTAAGAACGAACTGTACGGCAAGTTGCGGGCACTAGCTGTCGCGGAGGGTTTCGCCGCCGTCGCCGATGGCACGAACGCCGACGATCTGCACGACTTCCGGCCCGGGCTCCGTGCTGCCCGGGACCTCGGCGTCGTCCATCCACTGGCGGAGGTCGGACTGACCAAACAGGAGATCCGCGAGCTGAGCCGACTCTTCGGTCTCCGAACCTGGGACAAGCCCGCATTCGCGTGTCTCTCGTCACGGTTTCCGTACGGGACGCCGATCACGGTGGAGAAGCTCAAGCAGGTGGCAGCGGCAGAACGCGCCCTGCGCGAACTCGGTTTCCGTGGGTTTCGCGTCCGGCATCACGACACATTGGCCCGACTCGAACTCCAGCTCAGTGACTTCCCCCGGGCGCTGGAGCTGCGCGACGAGATCGTCGCACGACTGCGCTCAGTCGGCTACGAGTTCGTGACCCTCGACCTCGAGGGCTATCGGAGCGGCAGCTTCAATCGGAATCTTCCCGAGCGACTCCTCGCCTCGACACGCGGGAGAGCCGAAACGCCATGAGCCTGCAGCTCACCGAGCACCGCGATGGCAGCATCGAATTCTGGGTTCACCTGCAGCCACGTGCCGCGCGGACGGAACTCGCTGGTCTCCGTGACGGTGCGCTTGTCGTGCGTGTCCAGTCACCGCCAGTCGATGGCGCAGCCAACGAGGCCCTGCGTCGCTTCCTCGCTGAACTTCTGCACGTGCCCTCTCGTCAGATCGCGATCACCGCAGGAGCCCGCGGCCGGCGCAAACGCGTGCGCGTGGCAGGTGTCCGTGCTTCGGACCTCAGGCGGCTCACCGCATCTGACGCGGACGACTAACGCTCGTGCCTCCGGGCAAACCGCCGAACGATCCACCAGGCAGCTGAAAGACCGAGCAACGCCAGTGCACCAGCCCGGATCACTTGCGCCGATCGCGGCTGGGGTCGTCCGCGACCGAGGCCACGCGGTGGTCGATACCAAAGGAGAAGCCACCAGAGCTGGAGTACCTCACGTACCGCTCGGAGAATCACCCGCACATTCCCGCCCGACGCCTCGCCGCTCAAGCGGGGGTAATGGCGGATTCCGACCTCGACGATCGTCGCGCCAGCACGTTGCGCTTTTGCGAGCAGTTCCGTATTGACCAGTGCGCCGTTCATGCGGAGATCGAGCGCTCGCACGAGATCACCGCGGAGCACCTTGAACGCACAGTCGATATCGCGCACCGGGATGCCAAAGACGAGACGCATGGCTGCATTGAAAATCGCTGCGTAGACCAGGCGGATCCAGGGATCGCGGCGACGCACACGGTAGCCCGCCACGATGTCGGCATGCGGCAAAAAGGGCGCGAGGTGCACGAAGTCCGCTGGGTCGAACTGCTGGTCCGCATCCATGAACATCACCAGGTCACCACGGCTCGCCGCGAACCCCGACCGAAGCGCGGCTCCGTACCCGCGGTTGACCTCATGATGAACCACTCGTACCCGCTCGTCCTCACGTGCCAGACGTTCAGCGATAGCCCCGGTCTCGTCGCGGCTTCCGTCGTTGACGATGATGATTTCCAAGTCCTCGACCAATGGCGGCAGCACGGTGAGCGCCCGCCGAACGACCGCCTCGATATTCGCCGCCTCGTTGTATGCTGGGAGAACGAGCGAGAGGCTGCCACGTACCGGCAACACTCCCGCTCGTTCACCTTCCACGCGCGGTTCCTTCACTTCGGCATCTCCTGTAGAGCCCGATACGCTGGCCGCGGACTCCAGTCAGCGTAGACGACTGACCACGGGTGCTTCTCGTCGCTCGGATCGGTGATGGTACTGAAGTTCAGATTCCATACGAGCATCACGCCGACCCACGGCCATTCCGTCCGTGCAATCTCGAACGCACGGACAAGATACTGCGCTTGCTGCTGCTCGCTCACGTAGTTTCCGTATTCGTATCCTGGCGCCTGGTTCGCTGTCGACCAGCCGAACTCGGTCAACCAGATCTGCTTGGCGGCGTCTCCATTTTCCACCATGACTTGCCGCAATTGCTCGGCCCGCCGGAAGTAAAAGCTGGGATGGTCGACCCACCCCAGACCGGGACCCGGTCGATCGGGCCAGAACGTATCCGGCGGATTGAGCGTCCCGCCCGGATGCGTCGCGAGATGGTCGAAATACTGCTTCACCTCACCATTGTTATAGGCATAAACCATACGCAAATACTCGACGTCGTCGATCGCGATCGATGGGTCCATGACGCCGGTGGGCGTCAACCCACCGAACAGCACGAGAGCGTGCGGGTCAGCCTTCTTCACTCCCTGATAGGCGGCTTTGAGAAGATTGACGTACCGGCCGACATCGACGTGACCGCCGGTCGTGTAGGCCAGGTTCTGCTCGTTCCAGATCTCCCAGGCTTGGACCTTGCCCGCATACCGCTTAGCCAGGAACTCCATCAGTTTGCCGTACGACGATGGGTCCATCGGCATCATACCGTTCGGATCGACCCACGTCGGCGG
>Ga0068682_100388_pt1 | contig 27693 bp, 33 predicted proteins | sample CeladaPassaB1F01_FD_62238 | JGI IMG/M metagenome (GOLD analysis project Ga0068682, IMG submission 62238) | Cellulose-adapted microbial communities from the Joint BioEnergy Institute, USA - Passage B1F01 | ecosystem: Engineered > Bioreactor > Continuous culture > Unclassified | place: USA, Joint... | reverse complement strand
TGCAACTGATCGCGACCGACCAGACCGGCCACAGTCTCGGCGTGTTCAGCGACGCGTACGTGCGGAAAATCGAGGAGGCCGACGCGCTGATCGGCGCGTTCGTCGACTGGTTGCGCGGCCGCGGGCTGTGGGAGCGGACGGCGCTTGTGGTGTGCGCCGACCACGGGCAGTCGGACGGCATCGGCGGCCACGCCCATCTGGACGAGGGGGAACGGTATGTGCCGTTCTGGATGTGCGGCAGCGGGATCGCGCGCGGACGGGTCGTGGAGCGTCGCCACAGCATCGTGTCGCTGGCGGCGACGATCGCATGGCTGCTCGGCGTGCCGTATCCGTCGCACGCTCGCGGGCCGGTACTGTGGGAAGCGTTGGCGGAAGCGGAGGAAGGCGTGAAACCGGCAGTCGACGCGATGGAGCCGGTCGGTAAAGCTTAGAACGACTTAGACGACGCGGGGAAGTTCGGGGGAGGGGGCCGATGTGGGTTTTGCGGCCGGAAATCAAAAAGAATGGCGGGACGGCTGTTATCGGCTGGTCGTGTTTTTGCCTGCGCGGAACGAGGAGGACAACGTCGCCGACGTCGTCGCCGCCGTGCCGCGCGATATGCCCGGGGCGGACGTGCGCGTGCTCGTGATCGACGACGGTTCGACGGACGCGACGGTTGCGTGCGCGTTGAAAGCGGGGGCAGACCGCGTCGTGTCGCTCGGACGGCCTTGCGGACTTGGCGCGGCGGTGCGTGCAGGAATGGCGGAGGCGCTGCGGATGGGCGCCGACGTCGCGGTTATGATCGACGCCGACAACGAGTACCCGCCGGCGCGCATTCCCGATCTCGTGCGGCCGATCGTGCGCGGCGAGGCGGATTACGTCGTCGGTTCGCGGTTTTTGGGCGGCAAGGTGCGCGGGATGAAGTGGTCGCGACGCGTCGGCAATTTCGCGTTTACGATGCTCGTGCGGTTGCTGACCGGGGTGCCGGTGACGGACGGGCAGTCGGGGATGCGGGCGTTTTCGCGGGAAGTGCTGGAGCGCGCGGACATTTTGCATGATTACAATTATGCGCAGGTCCTGACGATGAACATCGTCGGCCAGGGGTTCCGGATGGCGGAAGTACCGATCGAATACCGGCCGAGGACGCGCGGGCGGTCGTTCATCCGGTACCCGGCATACCTGCGTGCGGTGCTACCCGCCATCTGGCGCGAGTGGCGAAGGCTGCGCGCGCGGCGGAAAGCGGCGGCAGGGGCGACCGTGAAGAAGACGGACCGCGCGACCGTGAAGAGGACGGTCAGCGGCGCGGAAACGTCAGACCGTGAGGCAACGGCGGGCGGCGCGGGGCTGCCCGACGCCGTTGCCGGTGCGGACGCTCGACGTTTCGGGCGGACGGCCGGGTGCGTCGGGCACGAGCCGGTTTCCGGGCGGTGACGAAGGCGGGCGATGGTGAAGGAGGTTGTTCGGTTCTCGCGGGTGTTGCGAAGTGAAACCGGTCCGCTTGATGGGCTGCTCGCCGTATGCGGGGCGATGGGCCTTGCGTTCGTCTGGTGGTGGCGGTGGGCGCACGTTCCGGTCTGGCCGCGTTCATGGGACGCCGTCGATTTCGCGCTGGCGCTCGACCGGTTCGACATGCTGGCGATGCAGCCGCATTTTCCCGGGTATCCTTATTTTATTGCGGCGGGGATGCTCGTTCACCGGTGGGTGGAAAATCCGGTCGTCGCTCTGTCGCGGTTGAACGCGCTGACGACGATGGCGGCCGCCGTTCCGATGTACTTGCTGGCGCGGACGTGGTGCGGTCCGGGAGCGAGTCTGTTCGTCGTGTTGCTCGTGCAGTCGGCGCCGTATTTGTGGGGGACGGCCGGGGAACCCATGTCGGAAGGCATGGCGGCGGCGGTGTTCTGGTGGTACGCCTGGGCGGTGAAACGGGCGTGGGTTTCGCGGAGGTTCTCGGACGAGGCGGTTGCGTCGTTTGCGTTTTCGGTACTGACGGGCGTCCGGCTGTCGTGGTGGCCGTTCGGGCTGATGCTGGCGGCGCTCTGGTGGCGGAGGATCGCGGCGGTGCAGGGCGACGTCCGGCGGCTCGTGCGGGTGGCGGCGCTTGCGTGCGGAGGGATGGCGCTGGCGGCGGCGTTTCAGGGCGTCTGGATCGCGGCGCTGGCGGCGGCGGAAGGCGGCTGGCGCGAACTGTGGCTGCTGGCGCGGTCGTTTACGGCGGGGCATTTTACTGAGTGGGGGCAGACGGCGGTCGGTTCGGACGTGCCGGCGGTCGAACGGATCGTACGGGTCGCGGCGTACGGCGTCGGGTGGACCGCCTTGGGCGCGCAGTCGCCCGCTCTGGCGTCGCTCCTGTCCGTCTGGTTTGCGTTCGCGGCGGCGATCGGCATTCTTGCGCGGCGGGCGATGCGGGCTGAAAGCCCGGGAATGTCGGGGAACCGGTCTGCGGATCGGGCTGCAGGCCGGTTCGCCGCGATCGCCGCGGCGGCGGTTGCGTGCTACGCCGTCTGGGTCGTGATCGGCCAAAATGTCGACAAGCCTCGTCACGTCATCCCCGTCGCGCTGGCGATGTTGTTCGCGTGCGCGTGTGTTGCGCTCGGGCATGTCCGGCGGCTGCGGCGGGCGGACCTACGCACGGCGGCTGCTGTGCTGGCGCTTGCCGTCGCCGGTGTCCAGCTCGTGGTCGGTGCCCAAGCCGTCCGGCGGCAGGCGGAAGAGATGCCGGCGGTCGTGCAGATGGCGGAAGCCGTGGCGCGTTTGCCCGGCCCGGTCAAGCTGTATACGTGGGAAGAAACGAGAGTGCTGGAATTTTTGCAGGTACCTTTTTTCCACGAGCGGGTGTATACGTATCGCCCCGCTTTGCTCCGGGAAGAAGCGAAAACGCGGCGCGTGCTTTTAACCGATCACGTGCTGGAAGGTTGGACGCGGCAGGATCCGGATGCGGCCGAGCATGTGCGGGAGCTGTTCCGGTTCCGCTCGTCCGGGCTGTGGGACCCGGTCTACGGATCCGTCGTTGTTTACGAATGGGTCGAACGGGCGGCTCTGCATGAAACGGGACGTGCCGGAGCAAACTAACGGCGACACCGGTACAAGGGGTGAACGCCATGCCTTCGGACTCGCAGGCGCAGCGCCGCCAGGAGCGGAAAAACCGCAACGTCCGCGAAACGGCCGCGCCGGACAAGAAACAAGACGGCCCGAACCGCCCTTCGACCTGAGCGCGCTTCGGGACGATCCCGAACTGGATCCGTTCGAGATCGAGTTTTTGCCGGAATTCCGGGAGGGACGGCGGCCGCGCGGGCCGTTCGTCAACTCGAGCGGTGTCGTGATCGGCGACCATCTGTACGCGTCGCCGCATTCGCCGCTCGAACGGTGGAGTCGCGATACGGACCCGGCCGTTATGGCGGGTGACGAGTGGGTCCATCCGTTCAAGGACATCGGGTTTCGTTCCGACGAAAACCGCGCGCTGTTTGAGCGCGGAGAGCCGCCGTCGCGGGCGGGCGAAAGGTTTTCCCATCCGCAGGAGGACACCGCGTACGGCGCGTATGCGCCGCGGGAAGACAGCGAATGATGCGGGGGCGGCGGGGGTTGTTCGGATCGGCGGGAAGTGCTGAAAAAAGCCGGGGTGACCGGCTTTTTTCTTTATCGCATATGTGCATCGATTGCGCTCCGCAATCGGTGGGCAACCGTCCTCGGATCGCGCAGCTCGGCTTCATCGAACGACAGTCGCTGCATACGCTCGTCGAGCTCCAGCGCCGACTCGAGCATGCCGAGTAAGCCTCTCGCCCGCCGGTCGATTTCCAGCCACACGTCGACGCCCGTCGGCCGCAGGAAAAACACGAGTTCGAGTTCTTCCAGGCGGCCGCGATAGGCGGGCGGCGGGGCGAACTCGAATTCTTGAACAAACGGCAACCGGCCGCCGAGGCGCGAAGCGTATTCGCACTGGGCCTTGCGCAGCCGGAAGCCGAGCGATTGAACGGCGTCGAGAACGGCCTGTGCATAGGGATGCGGGTCGACTTCGATGTGATCATGGTCGGTCGGGTCGACGGCGTTGTCGATGTCCAGGCCGGTTTTCAGCCAGACCGGCGTCCCGCCGCGGGTCGTCGGCGTATCGAGCGGCAGTACGAAGGAGAAGGGAAGGTCGATCGTTTCATTCGGCCGGACGACGAGCGGTTCGGTGATCCGGAATTTGCCGATGATCGCGGTTTGCGGAATTTTGTGATCGTCTTTCTCGACGATGTACCGGGTCATCAGTTGCAAATAAATGCCGTCGATCCGTTGTTCGACCGATCCGCCGCGGATGAAGACCGTTCCGCGCACTTCGTCGCCGGGTCTTAGGCGCGGCGTTTCGAGCCGCGTGTCGACTTTAGCCGCGCCGATGCCGACGCTGGCCAGCATGCGCTGGAAGAAGGACATGACGATTTCCTCCCGTATGAAAAGGACTTCACCTCTTTTCTACGCACCGGCCGCCGCGCAGTTTCATCGGGTCCGAAAGCCGAAACGATAATCTTTCCCCATTTTTTGATGATCCGCTGTTTGGATTTCACCGCTCAGGACAACAGTAATGCCGTCGCCTGATCCCCATAAACCTTTCGGATCAGAAAATTGTATCGTCAGCCGCTTGTTATTTTTGTCATAATGATATGAAAAAATGTTGCTTATATTCTGTTCAAAATGTTTTCCTGTGTGAATACTAATATTTTTAGAGTTGAGAGAAGCAGGATCCATATCATATTTAAAATTTATGATAATGGGAGATTGTTCATGAACATCAGTTTCGCCGTCTTGTGGTGAAGTCGATAGAATCCATGTGTTATGATCTTTTGAACTGCAAGAGGATGTAAATATAAGTAATAAGAGAATAAGTAACTTCCGAAACATTTATATTTCTCCTCCATCAGTCCATTATTGGTAAACCCAATTGAAAGTAACGTTTACATAATCATTCCCCGTCATTCCTAAACCGTAAAATAACGCATCTGAAAGATCAATTTCAGCACCAGTATTTCTCAAGTTCGTCGGATAAATAGGATTATTCTTGTTATTATGAACTTGTGTTCCTGGATTATTATCATTTATGTATCTTTCTTTAAAATATGAGCCGTTATAGATTATAGGATGTGAGCTTGTCCAGCCATTATGAAAATTATTTGTAAATGCAGACCAAGCTTCCGAATACCCTCGACTTAAATCTCCATATCCTTCATACCCCCAATTATCTCTCAATCTATATTGATAAGGCGGATAAGGAACATAATAATAATTTAGATTCCAATAATCATCACTATCATTAAAAGGACCAATATCCCATACAGGAACGTTATTGAAAGTTCTTGTTTGTCCATTTTTCGTATAGCTTATATTTACAGTATAGGTATTATCCCTATCGTTAGCATTGAGAGATTTTCTACTCGGCAAAGCAACAAAAATATCATTTGGCTTGATTAGATGGCCATTTGCTGTTGTGTTGCCGATTAGTCCTTCTCTGCTTGCTTTTAAAATTGCTGAAAAAAGCGTAGAAGATGCTGCTGCAAAAAATGATTCAGATTGCATATTAGTTAAGTTTTCTGATAAGAAACCCTCTTTTCTTAACATATTCTTTATGTTTTCTCCATCATGCTTTTTTATCTTGCTAAATAACTCTTTGTCTTTAGAAGATGCTTTAGTTAATTTTATTCCCAATCTCTTTAAGAAAGAAGAGGAATTCTCACTGGTTATGAGGGTTACTCTATACTGAAAATAGTAGAAAACATCAAAGAAATTAATTTGATATTGGTTTCGATCATCTGCAAGTTGCCATTCAGTCCATCTTATTTTATCCTTGCTGGCTCGAGCCTCAACTATGGTTCCATGATCCGCAACCGTTTTTTGATTGACAATAAAACGGGCGCTCGTGAATTCTATTCCGGGAGCAATAATGTTTGAGACAATCATTGCATATCTTTTCGCTTTTTCATAAATTTTCGGGGGGGTTGTTTCAGTTTTGATTATAATTGTTCCATCAGAAGTGATTTCCGCATTATAGCTATAATCATGACCAGCAGCTTTAAGATCATCAGTTGTTAAATTTATTGTTCCATTTTCGTCAATCTGTTCCGTTTTCTCTCCAAAGGCGATAGAATAAATGATAAAAAAACTAGCAAATAATATAACAAATATAACCTTAGGACGAGTTATATTTTTCATCAAAAAGCCCTCCCTTCAAGTATAAAAAAAGTGAAATACTTCTCCGTTCATTCTATTCCATTTCCAAACGGCTGTCAACATTGTTCATTGAAAAATTTTTTAATTAGAATAAGCTGTTTCTTTCATATGTACAACCGCCCTCCCGCGAAAATGTCCTGCAAGCATCCTCTTAATCAGCTGCGGAATGTCGTCCATCATTATATCGGCGGCAATCAGGTCGAGTCGAGGCGGCTTCCAGGGACCGGCGAGCAAACGCCAGATTTCCTTTCGAACGCCCATGTCGGTGTAGACCGAGTCGATACCGAGCAGTCCGACACCGCGCAAAATAAACGGGTATACCGTCGTCGCCAGTTCCGCCCCGCCGGCAAGACCGCACGCGGCGACCGCGCCGCCGTACCGGATCGATGCGAGCACGGCGGCGAGTACCCCGCCGCCGACGGTGTCTACGGCGGCTGCCCAGCGCTGAGAGCGGAGCGGTTTCGGTTCGCCGGCCGTCAGCTCTTCACGCGGCACGATTTCGCTTGCGCCGAGGGCGAGCAAATAGGGGCGCGCGTCCGGCTTGCCCGTCGCGGCGACGACGTCGTACCCGAGACCGGAGAGAATCTGGACGGCGATACTGCCGACGCCGCCCGTCGCGCCGGTGACGAGCACCGGTCCGCGGTCGGGCCGAAGGCCGTAATGTTCGAGCGCGCGGACGCAGAGCGCCGCGGTGAAGCCGGCCGTGCCGAGCGCCATCGCCTCGCGGAGCGTCAATCCTTCGGGCAGCGGGACGGCCCAGTCGGCAGGAACGACCGCCCATTCGGCGAAACCGCCGTGGCGTAGGACGCCGAGCTCGTACCCCGTGGCGATGACGGCGTCGCCTTCGCGGAAGCGGCTGTCTCGGGACGCTTCCACCGTACCGGCCAGATCGATGCCGGGGACAAGGGGGTATCGCCGGATGATGCGGTCGGGAATCGTCGCCGCCAGAGCGTCCTTGTAGTTGACGGACGACCAGGCGACGCGGATGAGCAGTTCGCCTTCGGCCGGCTCTGGGACGGGGACACGCCGTCGGACGAGTCGCACGCCGCCGTCGTCCGAACGTTCGGCCACCCAGGCGTCGGAGAGCGTCATGTTCCATCACCATTTTCAGTATATCACGACGGACTTCGAATCGGATGATCTCGGGCCCTTGACTTTCTGGTAGTTAAATGATTTAATTTTTGAAGTGTATAAATTTTCGGGGCGAAGACGAAAGGAGGCGACAAGTGTGCGGCGACCGACGGAAGAGACGGGCGATCGTGCGGGCGGGCCGACGCCCGATCGCGTCGAACGGTTCCAGGCGGCGCTCATGTCGCTCGTGCGGCAGCTCCGGCCGGAGTCGGCGCGTCTGGCGGGCTTGGACATTACGCCCCCGCAGTTTTTTCTTTTAAAAATGGTCGCCTGCGAACCCGGCATGACGGTCGGCTCGCTCGCCGAGCGGTTGGACGTCAGCCCTAGTGCGATCACCGTCATGGTCGACCGGCTGGTGGCGCGCGGTTACGTCAGGCGCGAACCGGACGAGCGCGACCGCAGGGTCGTGCGGCTGACTGCGACCGACGCCGCATCGGATGTGCTCCAGCGGGTCGAACGTGCGTACAAAACGATGCTGGCGCAGCGTCTTTCGCTTTTACGTGAAGAAGAGATAGAACAATTAATAAAATATATGGAAATCATATCCGAAAGGAGAGAAACCGAATGACGACCGAACACGCGGCGTATTCGAAAAAAGGCGTGCTGATCGCCGGCCTGCTTCTGGCGATGCTGTTCGGCGCGTTGAACGCGACGATCGTCGGCACGGCGATGCCGCGCATCGTCGGGGAGCTCGGCGGTCTGCATCTGATGACGTGGTTGACGACGGCCTATATGCTTGTGGCGACCGCGATCGTGCCGATCGCCGGCAAACTGGCCGACTTGCTCGGCCGGCGCGTCGTCTACGTGACCGGTCTGCTCGTGTTCATCGCCGGCTCGGCGCTGTGCGGCGCGGCGCAGACGATCCATCAGCTGATCGCGTTTCGCGCCGTGCAGGGGCTTGGCGGCGGCATTATGATGCCGATGGCGCTCATCATCATCGGCGACTTGTTTTCCGGCAAAGAACGGGCGCGGTGGCAGGGCGTGTTCGGCGGCATGTTCGGCCTGGCGTCGGTCATCGGGCCGCAGCTCGGCGGCTGGATCGTCGACGCGTGGAGCTGGCGCGGCGTGTTTTACATCAATTCGCCGCTCGGTCTGCTGGCGATGGCTTTGATCGCGATCGGCCTCGGTCCCCACAAGAAGAGCGAACGGCCGAAGTTCGACATCGCTGGCATGTTGACGATGACGGTCGGCGTCGTCAGCTTGTTGCTTGCCTTGACGTTGGGCGGCAAGGAATACGCGTGGGATTCTTGGCAAATTATTGGCTTGTTCGCGTTGTCCGCTGTTTTTCTGGCGCTGTTTGTTGTCGCGGAAAATCGAGCGGCGGATCCGGTGCTGCCGATCCGGCTGTTCCGAAGCAAAACGTTTTCGGTCGTCAACGCGATCGGGTTTCTGATGAGCGTCGGCATGTTCGGGTCGATCATGTTCGTGCCGTTTTTCCTGCAGGGCGTCGTCGGCATCAGCCCGTCGGCGTCGGGCACGGCGATGACGCCGATGATGCTCGCGCTGCTCGTCGCCAGCGTCGTCGGCGGACAGCTCGTGCAGAAGATCGGCGTGCGCGCCCAGATGGCGCTCGGCATGGCGGTGAGCGCGGCCGGATTTGCGCTGCTTGCCACGATGGACGAATCGACGACGCTCTGGACGGCGACCGTGCACATGATCGTGCTCGGATTCGGCGTCGGCCTCGTCATGCCGCTTCTGACGCTGGCGCTGCAGGAAAGTTTTCCGAAGACGGAGCTGGGCGTCGTCACCGCGTCGAGCCAGTTTTTCCGCCAGATCGGCGGTGTGTTCGGCATGACGGTGCTCGGTGCGGTGATGAACCATCAGTCGTCGGTCGATCTGTCCGAAAAGCTCGGCCCGGTTCTGCAAAAGCTTCCGCCTTCGCCGCTGGTGGACGAGGTGGCGAAAAAAATCGCCGAGGAGCCGCAGGATTTGTACGGCGTTTTGCTGAGCCCCGAAGCGCTCGCCAAAATTCCGGAGGCGATGGCGCGGACGTTCGTGCCGATTTTGAAATCGGCGATGGTCGACGCGCTGCATCACGTGTTCTGGTGGGGGTTCGCGTTTGTGGTGCTCGGCGCGCTGCTGACCGGGTTCGTCGGCAACATCCGGTTGTCCGACCGGCGCGGGGAAAAGCGCGCGGACGTCGGCGCTGCGGTTCCCGCGGGAAATGAATGATGCGTTGGGCGCGAATTTTGGCGGGAAGCAGACGGCCGTCGCGGCGTGCGGCGGCCGTTTTAAGCGGACTTGATTTCGAACAGATGTTCTGGTAGAATGACGGTGAGCGTCGCCGAAAGTGTCGTGAGGCGAAAGGAGATCATGACGAAGATGTCGAAATGAGGAAAGAAAGGAGGATAGGAGAGGAGGGAATTGATTTGCCTGAAATTCGCGACCCTATTCATGGATTTATTGAATTAAGCGACGAAGAGATGGAAATCATCGATTCCGCTCCCTTTCAGCGATTAAGGCGTATTCGGCAGCTGGCCACCACTTATTTGGTATACCCGTCCGCGGAACATACCCGTTTTCCGCATTCGCTCGGCGTCATGCACGTCGCGACCCTAATCTTCGACAAGGTGATTCAAAAGCAGAAGAGGGATGGTGTGCTGGACTGGAATCAGGAACAAATTGATGCCTATCGTCAAAAGTTGAGACTTGCCGCTCTTCTTCACGATCTGGGGCACGGTCCGTTTTCCCATCTGGGCGATCGTTTGTTTCATCCTTCCGTGAAGACGCATGAAAATATGGCGGCCAAACTGGTCGAAGAAACGGAACTTGCGGAAAAGATCGATCGTATCGGAGAGAAACACGGTTTTAACGCCAAACATATCGCCTCGCTGATCCGCGGAGCGGTCTTTAAAGCAGAGGATCAGTTGCTGGTCAGTATTTTCGCGTCTGAGCTGGATGCCGATAAAATGGATTATCTGTTGAGAGACTCTTTGTTTGCCGGCGTGAAATACGGATATTTCGACCTGGATCGGGTTTTGAACGTCGTCAATCTTTTTCCGAAAGACGGGACATGGTTGCTCGGTTTCGAAAGCGACGGTCTTGAAGCAGTCGAGGCATTAATATTGGCAAGATATTTTATGTATAAACAGGTTTATTTCCATAGAACCAGAAGAATGTACGACTATATTCTAGAAAAGGTAGTAAGAGGATTTCTGAAGGATAAATTTGGAGACGAGTGTTTTCCTCAAAACCCGGATGAATTCTTGTCTTTGGACGATGAATCGATCTTCCAATATGCCAAAGCGTCTTCTCAGAAGAACTCATGGGCCGGACGCTTCCTGAGACGTGAACATTTCCGGGAAGTTTGGTCATCGGATCGGCTTGCGGATACATTTGCCGACTCTCGGGAATATGATGAACAGGTTGCTCAAATGCTTAAAGGATACTACAAGGAAGATCAGGTATTCGTGGACCGGTTCGTCAAAGCTCCAATCCGGTTTGCGGATGAAGACAACAGCCCCACGATTCATATCATCGATCGAAAAGACCAGACGGTTACGTATTCGTTGCGGGAAATGGCGTCGGTCGTTTCCAAACTGGAAGATCCGATATATGTGTTTCGAGTATATGCAGAAGAAAAGATAGCACAGGATGTCTATTATCGTATCAAGAAAATATACCATGTTTTTAAAAAATAAATCAATTTTATTATGAAAGGAGTAAAAAACGATGATCCTCGAGGCCGCAGTCGCTTGCCTCGCCCGACGCAAAGGCGAAATCTACGGAAAAAAGGCGTTTCAGAAGTACATGTATTTTCTTTCGTCTCGCGGAGTTCCGCTGCCGCTGACGTTCCGCATCTATCATTTCGGACCGTTTTCCCGTGAGCTCGACGAACAGATGGAACATTTCGAAATGCTGGGGGCGATTCAGACACGTCTTCGGGAAGGGGGCAGATCGGGTGCATCGCCTTATGTCGTCATCACGCCCGGCAAGAACGCGGATGAAATTATCGGCGGAGCCGATGAGTTCGTGGAGTGTTACGGCCCGGTGATTGAAGACGTCGTGCGGCGGTTGCCCTCGGAGCCGCTCGAGCTCGAGCTTTTGTCTACCGTCCATTTCGTCGCCGAATCGATCCGTGCCCTGTCGGGAAGTAATTTTTCCGACAAAAAGGAGACTGTCTCCGAGGTGCTGAAGATCAAGAAAGACAAATTCGACGAATCGAAAGTTTCGGCCGCTTTCGACGATCTGGTGAAATGGGAATGGCTCCCCGCTCCGGCGACTGGTGAATCGCCGCGCGGAGCGGTATAATGATGTATCATATGCGCGTGCGTACGCGCGAACATGCGGCGAAAGGCCGATCAATACGGAGGGGTGCCGACATGGCGATGACATATGAGGAATACATGCGTGAGATCGTTCAGCCGATGCGCGACGAGCTGACGCGGATCGGGTTCATCGAGCTGAGGACACCGGAGGAAGTCGTCGAACATTTCGAAAAGGCGAAAGGAACGGCGCTCGTCGTCGTCAACTCGGTATGCGGCTGCGCGGCGGGCCAATGCCGGCCGGGCGTAGCCAAGGCGCTTCAGCACGACGTCGTGCCGGATCATCTGTTCACCGTCTTCGCGGGACAGGACAAGGAAGCGACGGCCAAGGCGCGGGAGTATTTCCTGCCGTATCCGCCGTCGTCGCCGTCGATCGCGCTGATGAAAGACGGCAAGCTGGTGCACATGATCGAGCGGCATCAGATCGAAAACCGCACGGCTGACGAGATCGCGCGCGAGTTGACCGCGCTGTTCGACCGGTATTGCCGGAACTGAAGAGGAGGCATCCGGCGGTCGCGCGGGCGAGCGGGACGGATGAAAACGTTGCGCGGCGGGGAGGCACCATGAGCGGGCAGCTTCAACAGGAGATTATTCGGCGTTTCGGCGTTAAGCCGGTCATCGACGTCGACGAAGAAATTCGCCGGCGAGTGGATTTTCTAAAGGAACACGTCGTCCAAGCGCGGGCGGCCGGCTTGCTCATCGCCATCAGCGGCGGCGTCGACAGCGCGGTGACGGCCGGGCTCTGCAAGCGGGCGACGGACGAGCTGTCGCGGGAGACCGGGCGCGACTATTGGACCGTCGGCGTGTTTCAGCCGTACGGCGAGCAGCCGGACATCGAGGACGCGTATGAGGTGGCGCGAGTGTTCGGCCTGACGCATACGGTGGAGACGAACATCCGAGACGCAGTCGACGAAATCGCGCTCGAGGCGGAATACGCGCTCAAAAAACTCGGGCTTCCCCGCCATCTCAGCAAGGAAGCCAAAGGCAACGTCAAGGCGCGCACGCGTATGGTCCTCCAGTACGCCTTGGCAAACGAGCTGAACTTGCTCGTCGTCGGGACAGACCATGCATCGGAGGCGGTCACCGGCTTTTTCACGAAATGGGGCGACGGCGCGGTCGATCTGACGCCGCTCAGTTCGCTGAACAAGCGCCAGGTGCGTATGCTAGCCGAACGGCTCGGCGTGCCGCGGCGGATTATCGAGAAGGCGCCGACGGCCGGGCTTTGGGAAGGCCAGACCGACGAGGGCGAGCTCGGCATTCCTTATGAGGCGAACAGCGATTACCTCGAAGGCAAAGACATCGATCCGGTGATCCGCGAGAAGCTGGAGCGCCAATATTTGCGCACCGAGCACAAACGGTCGCCGATTCCGGGGATTTGACGAAATCGGTCGTTTCGATTTCGGTTATAGACCCAGAGTTTCCAACGTCCGCTCGGTGCGGAGGACGATGTCTTCCGCCTGCTCCGGTGTCGTGCAGAGCGGCAGCCAATAGTATAGCGTGTCGCCGAGCGGGCGCAGGATCAGCCCTTCCTTCAGTCCTTCGAGGTAGACGCGGAATCCGGCGCGCTCGCGGAAGTCGAAACGCTCGCCGGTCGTTTTGTCGCGATACAGGTCGAAAGCTGCGATCATGCCGAGATGTCGGACGCTCGCGACGTGCGGTCGACGGCGCAGGCGCTCCAGTGCGGCGGCGAGCGTCTCGGCGGTTGCGCGCGCGCGTTCTAGCACTGGTTCTTCCCGGAACATCCGCACGTTTTCCAATGCGGCGGCGGCGGCGATCGGATTCGCGGTGAAGCTGTGGCCGTGGAAGAACGTCTTCATCGTCTCGTAATCGTCGTAAAAAGCGCGATAAATCTCTTCTGTTGCCAGCGTGGCGGCCAGCGGTAAGACGCCTGCGGTCAGCCCTTTCGAGACGCACATCAAGTCGGGCGAGACGCCGGCGTGATCGACGCCCCACATTCGGCCGGTGCGGCCGAAGCCGACGGCGATTTCGTCGGCGATCAGGTGAACGCCGTGGCGGGCCGTCAGTTCGCGCAGCGCGCGAACGACGTCGGCGGGATAGATGATCATGCCGCCGGCAGCCTGTACCATCGGCTCGAAAATCAGCCCGGCGATCCGGCCGGCGGACCGTTCCAGCACGTCCGCGACGGCGTCGACGGTCGCGCGCGCCGCATCGGCGATGGCGTCGGGCGACGGATCGGGCGTTTTCCAGGGATTCGGCGACGGAACTCTGATTGTCTCGAACAACAGCGGTCGAAACGCCGCATGGAACAGATCGACGCCGCCGACGCTGACCGCGCCGATCGTATCGCCATGGTAGCCGTTTTCAAGACAGACGAAAACCGTTTTTTCGGGACGGCCGACGTGCCGCCAATACTGAAACGACATTTTGAGCGCGACTTCGACCGCCGTCGAGCCGTCGTCGGAGTAGAACACTTTCGTCAGCCCCGGCGGCGCGACGGCGAGCAGTTCGGCGGCAAGGTCGATCGCCGCGGGGTGGGTCAGGCCGCTGAACTGGACATGATCCATCCGCTCGAGCAAGTCGCCGATCGCGCGCATGATGCGCGGATGGCGGTGGCCGTGGACGTTGACCCACCACGACGAGATCGTGTCGTAATAACGATTGCCGTCGGCGTCGTACAGAAATACGCCATCCGCCCGCTCGATCAGCACGTGGTCGAGCGTTTCATAATCTTTCATTTGGGTAAAAGGATGCCAGACCGTGCGGCGGTCAAGCTCCAGGTAACGCGCTTTGTCTTGGACGTTCATCGGTGGGCGGACCTCCTTGCCCGGACTTGTCGGTTTTTGTCCGACCATCATCTTACCACAAAATACGGCCGGGTCGACAGGGCCCGGGCCCGGCGAGGCGGTCTTGTCCGTATAATCCGTTTCGGACGCGGAATCCTAACGTTCGGAAAGGCGGTGTGACGCCGATGGCGAACGTTTGGATTCCGCTTGCGGTTTTTGCGGCGGTCTGCGCAGCGGGTGGAGCGCTGAGCGCGCTGTGGGTGAGCCGGCAGCAGGCGTCCGAACGGGATACGGACCAGCCGCGCTCGGTCGTCAGGCATTACTGGCTGCTCAATCCGGTGCTCTGGCCGTATGCGCTGTTCGTGGTCGGAGCGGCGGCGTTGGCGGCTTTTCTGTTCTGGTATTACGGGTTTTCGCGGGTCGAGTAGCGGCGAAAAATTCGCGGGGGTCCTTCAAGAAAGGCGGGTAATCGGCTTGAAATCGCGCTATTATGTTTCCGTCCAAAATCGAAAAATATTGCAAAATCGCAGCGACGACACGTACGAATTCGAGATCGAAGCAACGCGGGATGAAGTCGACCGCCTGCAGGAAATGTTCAACGATTTGGCTGACGCCGACGACGCTTCATTTTTCCGTGCGCATGCCCCGGCAATCCAGTATCACGAGGATAGGCCGAACGACGTCTACGACGCGGTGCTGCGCGACATTTACCGCACCATTCGGCGGCTCGGCACGGAAGAAACGCGAAAGCGGATCGAGGGGATGGAGATCGCTTCGGAGTGATTTGATATAGGCGGCCGTCGTCACGTCGCCGGACCGTTCTGCCCGCCCGGCAAACCGTCGTGGCGGTAACGCCGGGCGTATTCGCGCGGCGGGACCCCGGCGATTTTTTTGAAGATGCGGCTAAAGTAAAATTCGTCTTCGTATCCGACGCTGCGGGCGATCGCTTTAAGCCGGTAGTCGGAAAGCGCGAGCAGTTCTTTCGCCCGGTCGATGCGCAGGTGGGTCAAATATTCGATCGGGCTGTAGCCGACGTATTTCTTAAACATGCGCGAGTAGTGGCTGACGCTTAAACCCGCCATTTGCGCGAGCTGTTCGAGTTTCAACGGTTCCTGATAGTGCTGGATCATGTAGTCCTGAGTCCGCTCGATGGCGGCGGTCGTGTCGCCTGCTGCCTGCTGGGCTCGGAAATCCTGAATTAACTCGAAAAAAAATTCATAGAGTAAAATTTTTCGCCGGAGGGCAATCAGGTGCCCGCGCTTTTTCCAAAGCGCGTCGAGTTGTTCCATCAGGTAAATGAGCTGGGGGGCGTTTTGCACGGCATACATGCCGGCCAGCGGAAACGGCGTTTCGTCCGCTCCGCGATAAATCCACTGTTCTTTGTCCTCGTACGCTTCCGCATACCGGAACCGCAAGAAATAGTATTCCAACGGATGTTCAGGATCGGCGCTCCGTTCGACGTTCATGCCGGGAAGGAAGAAAAACAGTTTTCCCGGTTCGGCGGGGTAGACCGTGCCGTTGATCGAAAACGTCCCTTTGCCCCTGACGATCAGCCAGAACGAATGGTGTTTGATGCGGTGCGCCGCTTGGCGCCAGTCCGGCTCGCACTTGCGGTGGCCGACGAGCAGAATCGAAAACACCATTCGATTCAGACGAGCGGCGAGTTCGCCGGGAGTAAGCATCGCGGTTCCCCCTCTTGACGTCGATTTCATTATAGCGCGGTTTTGACTATAATTGAACTGATGGAACTGGAGCGTTTTTTCACAGGCCGACTGCTCGACTGGTACCGCCGGCACAGGCGTGATTTGCCGTGGCGTCGGACGCGCGACCCGTACCGCATCTGGGTGTCGGAGACGATGCTGCAGCAGACGCGCGTAGAAACGGTCATACCGTACTACGAGCGGTTTCTGGAACGGTTTCCGACGGTCGCCGATCTGGCGGCGGCGCCCGAAGCGGACGTGCTGAAGGCTTGGGAGGGGCTCGGCTACTATTCGCGGGCGCGGCGTTTGCACGAGGCGGCGAAGGTGATCGTGGAGCGTTACGGCGGCGTTTTTCCGGACGATGCAGCGGCGGTGGCCGCTTTGCCTGGCGTCGGGCCGTATACGAAGGGTGCAGTGCTGAGTATCGCGTTCGGGCGGCCGGAACCGGCCGTCGACGGTAACGTGATGCGCGTGTTGTCGAGGTTTTTCCTGATCCGCGACGATATCGCGAAGCCGGCGACGCGGGAAAAGATGGAGGCGCTGGCGCGCAGGCTCATTCCGGAAGATGCGGCGGGTGATTTCAATCAGGCGCTGATGGAGCTCGGCGCAACGGTCTGCGTGCCGAAGGCGCCGACCTGTCTCGTCTGTCCGGTGATGGAGCGGTGCGGCGCTTATCTGGCCGGAGAGGAAGAGGAGCTGCCGGTGAAGGCGAAGGCGAAGCCGCCGAGGACGGAACGTCGGCTGGTCGCGTGGATCGTCGACGGCGAGGGGCGACTTTTGATTCGGCGGCGTCCGGAGCGCGGGCTGTTGGCTGGGATGTGGGAATTGCCGCATGTGGAGGCGCGACCGTCGTCGGGTGCGGATGTCGCGGCGGGTGAAGCGGCGGTGAAGCCGTCTGAGGCAGTTGCGGAGTCGGCGGCGGGGTACGGCGACGAAAGCAGGCATGAGGCGCTTTTGTTGGCCGAAGCGATTTTTGCCGAGACGGGTTTGCGCGTGTCGCCGGGAGCGCGGGTTTGGCGGACGGATCACGTTTTTTCACATTTGCGATGGTTTTTGGAAGTTTATGCTTGTGTTCTGGAAACCGAAGACGGCGATGGGGAAAAGCGTTTGCCCGCAGATTATCGATGGGCGGCGTTTTCCGAGCTGGGCGCGTATACGTTTCCGAACGCGTTCGGGCGCATCCTTTCCGAGTTGGTGCAATCGCCGTTTGGAGCGGGTGCAGGGGGGCGGCCGCGGTGACCGGGGTGCATGCGAAATATCCGGAGGCGTATGTTGCGTTTCTTGTGGAGTTTCATGCGACACGCGATTACTTCGAATGTCACGAGATTATGGAAGAGCATTGGAAATCGCATCCCGGCGATCCGTTTACCGACGCCTGGATCGGGTTGTTGCAAGTGGCGGTGGCGCTTTATCATGAGCGGCGCGGCAACGTCGAGGGGGCTCGCAAATTGTTGACGGCGGCGCTTGGACGCTTACGCGAGTCCGATCTCGACCGGCTCGGACTGGACGGCCGCGATACGATCGAGCGGGTACGGCGGCGTTTGGAACGGCTAGAGGCTGCGAAGCCGGAAGAGGCACCGGCATACGCCGATCTCGATCTACCGGTGCGCGATCCCGAGTTGAAGCGTTTGTGCACGGAAAAGTGCGCGGCGCTGGGGCTGGTGTGGGGGGCGCCGAGCGACCCGGCGGCCGACGCGCTCTTGCATAAGCACGCGCGGCGCGACCGGACCGCCGTCGTCGAGGCGAGGCTTGCAGCATGGCGGCTGCGCCAGGAGCGGCGGAGGGAAAACGGCGCCTCCGACGGCTGAAAGCGTCTGACGGCCGTGCAAAAAAGGGCGGGAATTTCCCGCCCTTTTTCCATACAGTCATACAGTGGCCGTCTGTGCGCCGCACGGCGAATCGGCGGCAGGCCCGCCCGGTCATTTGCCGGCGACGGCGGCTTCGTACCGGCGGCCGACTTCGTCCCAGCGGACGACGTTCCAGAATGCGGCGATGTAGTCGGCGCGGCGGTTTTGGTATTTCAGATAATAGGCGTGTTCCCAGACGTCGAGGCCGAAAATCGGCGTCAAGCCTTCCATCAGCGGGTTGTCCTGGTTAGCAGTGCTGTGGATGACGAGTTTGCCGTTCTTGTCGACGCTGAGCCACGCCCAACCGGAACCGAACCGGCCCATCGCGGCTTTCGTGAAGTCTTCCTTGAATTTCGCGAATCCGCCGAGCTCGCGGTTGATCGCCTCGGCCAGCTTGCCGGTCGGTTCGCCGCCGGCGTTCGGGCCGATGATCTGCCAGAACAGCGTATGGTTGGCGTGGCCGCCGCCGTTGTTGCGCACGGCGGTGCGGATCGCTTCCGGCACGGCGTCGAGGTTCGAGATCAGTTCCTCGACCGTTTTGTTCTGCAGCTCCGGATAGTTTTCCAAAGCCGCGTTCAGGTTGTTGACGTATGTTCCGTGATGACGATCGTGGTGAATCATCATCGTCTGTTCGTCGATGTACGGTTCCAGCGCGTTATTGGGATACGGCAACGGCGGAAGTTGATGTGGCATGAGACGTTCCCCTCCTGCGGTTCGGAATTTTTCGCCATGACTACATTATCCCCCAATCGCGGCTGGAAATCAACCTGAGCGCGTGAACAGTGCGTCGACCGTGTTTACCGCCGGCTGAAACGCGACACGTTTGCCTGGCCTTGCTGTTCAGACCGGGGTGAACTGAGAACGGTAGCGGCCAAGAGATAAGGGGCCGCCGGATAGGTCCTTGTCAAGGCCGCCATAGTTCAATTGGGCGACGGCTCCTGCCCGTCCCGGCCGAACATCGGTCGAGCTGCTGACATTGCCTGCACAGGCTGCTAGCGAGCTTTCCGTTAGGACCGCTAGGCCCGAGACTTGCTCTAGATTCACCTGGCCCTCACCCGCTTGGGCTGGGGGCGCCTATTTTTCGTGATCCGAATCCCCATGTTTCTTTAATCCCTCATACAAGCTCTCTCTAAGGTGCGCCACTTCGTGATCTGAAAAGGGAACAACGAACGTTCTCGGTGGATGCGATACATTCAAATCAACCGGAATCCATCGGCCTATATCAATCCCTATTCCATCCAGTTCACGTTGCTCTTCTGGGGTTACGAAGACCATTCGGACGGAAAAGTCAGACACGTGCAACAGCGTCTCAGTTCCAGCGAGGAATTCATAGTCCCACAGGCGGTTTGAAGTAAATAAACTTCTCGATTCTGGGGTCAACAGTCCGAAAACCTCGATGGCGCCGCTCATGCCAGCCCATTCGGAAACTTTGATTTCATCTAATGATAGGAAATCGTCCTTTCCGCAACCCAATTCTTCATCACTGGGGAAACGAACCTTAAAGTATTCGGCTCGTTGAAGGTAAAACTCCAAAACAACCTGACATAAATCCTCAAAAAGACCGTCAATAAGATAGGCTTTTCTGATTTTCATTTACTAGTCCTCTTTCGGATCTTCTGGATACGGAAGCGGTGGAAGTTGATGCGGCATGTTCATTCCCCTCCTGGTTGATTGGAATTTTTCGTCATGTCATCATTATCCCCCAATCGCGGCGATAAATCATTTGCAGGGGACGGGGCGCGGATCGGCGGAGCCGAGGGTTTTGCCGGTGAAGCGGCCGCGTCATGGTGCGATTGGCCAGTCGAAAAGGAGTTTTTGAAAGAAGAGTGCCGAGTCGAACAGACGGCGAGGCGGATTTCTCGTGTCCGCATGTCAAAATTTTTTTAAACCCGCCGGAAGGATTTTCGCGAATTTTGTCGTATATCATACTTTGCGTTTTCTTTTTTCGCAGGCTCTCGGCGGGGGAGAAGGAGATCGGGCATGAAAATCCGTTCGTTTCGGTTGGCGGACTACGTGCAGGCGAGCGAGCTGTTCCGCGAGGTGTTGAGCGAGGCCTGTTTCGAGGAGACGATGAAGGCGTTCGGCCGGCAGCTGGCGTGGGACAGCGACCTGATTCTCGTCGCGGAAGTCGACGGGAAAGTCGTTGGGGCCATCATCGGGACGATCGACGAAGACGAGGGGTTTTACTACCGCATCGCCGTCGCGCGCGAACATCAGCGCAAGGGCATCGGCACGGCGCTCATTCAGGCTTTGCGCAACCGATTTTTGCAGCGGCGCGTGCGCAGGATTCGAGTGACCGTCGACGCGCACAACGCACCGGTGTTGCCGCTTTACGAGGCGGCGGGATATGGCCCGAAAGATTTTTTCCATTCCTGGGAGCGGCTCAAGATCGTGAGTGGCTGAGGCGGACGCTCGCGACGTTCCTGTCGAATCGTCGAATAGAGCGGATCCGCGAAGGAAATAGGCGTAAGGAAAACATATCTTTCATCCGACTCGTTTCGGCTCGTTGCATTCGGATGGAAGATATGTTTTTCTATTATTAGCCCTGTTTTAGCCCTGTCTCGGCCCTGTCGGTGCAAAGGGCCCGAAGGCGGCTTTCAAAGCAGGAAAGGAGCGGTCGCATGGAGCAACTCGAGCGATATATCATTCGAAGCCTGAAGCACGACGGCCGCCTTCATCGGGCATGGCTAGAAAACTGGAGAATTCCAGAAACGGCGCTTCCGGCCGCGTGGACGGCGTCCGATCCGCCGATGATCGTGTTCGTCAACGATCAGACGCCGATCGTCGAGTCGGACGGCCATGAGCGAATCAGCCGCGTCCCGTCGGTCGTGTATTTTATGGAAAACTGCTGGTACAACGTCGTCTGCCTCTTGGAAAATGGCGGGCGTGTCCGGTATTATTGCAATCTTTCGTCGCCGGCGCGCAGGTCGGCGGGCGAAATCACGTACGTCGACTACGATCTCGACGTGTTGGTCGACGAGAACGGGGAGGCGCACGTGCTCGACGAGGACGAGTTCGAACATCACCGACGGCAATTCCGCTACGGCGCCGACGTCGAGCGCAACGTCCGCCTTGGGCTGAACGAGTTGCTCAGGCGCATCCGAACGCGTGACAAGCCGTTTTCCGATGAAGTTTGCCGTCGCGTTTACGGCTGGTGGCGCGAGCGGGGGCGTCCGCGATGAAAGAAGTGCGCATTTACACGGACGGCGCTTGTTCGGGTAATCCCGGTCCCGGCGGGTGGGCGGCGGTGCTCTTTTACGGCGACCGGCGAAAAGAGATTTCCGGCGCTGAGCCGTCGACGACGAACAACCGGATGGAGCTGACGGCCGCGATCGAGGCGCTCAGGCGGTTGAAGGAGCCGTGTTCCGTCCGCCTGTTCACTGATTCGGCGTACCTGGTCAACGCGTTTCGGGAAAAATGGGTGGAGAAATGGGTGCAAAACGGCTGGCTGAACAGCAGGGGCGAGCCCGTCGACAACCGCGACCTGTGGGAGGAGCTCGTTCGACTTTTGTCCGTCCATCGCGTGGAGTTCGTCAAGGTCAAGGGGCATGAGGACGACGAGTGGAACAACGCCTGCGACCGACTGGCGCGGGAGGCGATCCGCAAGCTGGTTGAGCCTTGAGGAAAGGAGGACGCATCGTGGACGGCGCGGTCGTGTGCGCGGACGTCGACTGGGAGGCGCTGAAGCAGGAAATCCGCGAGGCGGCGCCGTCGCTCGGCATCGATAAAATTCGCTTCGCGTCGGCCGATCCGTTCGTCGAACTGCGCGGCATTCTGGAACGGCATCGGGCGCTCGGACGCGAGTCCGGTTTCGAGGAGCCGGATCTCGACAAGCGGACACGTCCGGAGCTGTCGCTGCGCGGCGCGCGGTCGATCATCGCCGTTGCGGTCGCGTATCCGTCGAAGCTGCCGAACCCGCCGAAGTCCGAGCCGGGCGCCCGGCGCGGCATTATTTCTCGATCCGCCTGGGGCGAAGATTATCATCGCGTATTGCGCGACCGTCTGTCGCGTCTCGACGCGTTCGTCCGCGAGCGCGTGCCGTGGGCGGAGACGGTCTGGATGTCGGACACCGGCGTGCTCGTCGACCGGGCGGTCGCGGAACGCGCCGGCATCGGCTGGATCGGAAAAAACTGTTCGATCATCACGCCGGAATTCGGGTCGTGGGTGTTTCTCGGCGAAATGATCACGAATCTGCCGTTTTCGCCGGACGAGCCGGTCACCGAGGCGTGCGGCTCGTGCACGAAATGCATCGATTTCTGTCCGACCGGCGCCCTTGTCGGCCCGGGACAGCTCGACGCGAAGAAATGTCTGTCGTTTCTGACGCAGACGAAAGGGCCGATCGACGACGAATACAAGGAAAAAATGGGCAACCGCCTGTACGGGTGCGACACGTGCCAGATCGTTTGCCCGCACAACCGCGGCAAACATGCGGAGCACCACCCGGAATTCCGGCCGGACCCGGAAAAGGTCAAACCGCTGCTCATTCCGCTTCTGTCGATGAACGAACGCGTGTTCCGGGAAGCGTACGGCGCGAGTGCCGCATCCTGGCGCGGGCGCAAGCCGATCCAGCGTAACGCCGTCATCGCGCTCGGCAATTGGCGCGATCCGACCGCCGTTCCGCATTTGGCCCGCGTGCTGCGCGAGGACCCGCGGCCGGTGCTCAGAGGGACGGCGGCGTGGGCGCTCGGCAAGATCGGCGGCGACGAGGCGCTCCGCGCGCTGGAGGAAGCGCGGGCGGCGGAGACCGACGCGTACGCCGTGCGGGAAATCGAACGGGCGATCGCCCGGCTGAAAGGAGGCGCGGGCGATGCTGCTCCGGCTGGCGCGGACGGACAGCCCGATCGGTCCTCTGTTGCTTGTCCGCAGTGACGCGGGACTGTGCAGAGTCGATTTCGGCGAATGGGACGAGTGCGCGGCGGAGCTTCGGCGGTGGGCGAAGCGCTGGTACGGCGACGGCGTCCGATGGCGGGAAGACGAAGACGCGCTGACCGAGGAAATACGGCAACTGCGCGAATATTTTGCCGGCGCGCGGCGGGCGTTCGACCTGGAGCTCGATCTGCGCGGCACGCCGTTTCAGCTCGCCGTCTGGCGCGCCCTGTGCGGCATTCCCTACGGCGAGACGCGGTCGTACGGGGACGTCGCGCGGGCGGTCGGGCGACCGAAGGCGTGCCGCGCGGTCGGCGCGGCCAACCACGTCAACCCCGTATCGATCGTCGTGCCGTGCCATCGGGTGGTCGGCGCGGACGGGGCGCTTGTCGGCTACGGCGGCGGTCTCGACCGAAAAGAGCGGCTTTTGGCCTTGGAACGGGCAAACGGAGGGGACGGCCGTGAGGTATGTCAGCATTGACCAGGTGGAACCCGGGCAGTTTTTGGGCAAAACGATTTTCAATCATAACGGCACCGTGCTTTTGTCCGAAGGGGTTCAGTTGACGGTGGCGATGATCAGCACGTTGCGGCGGATCGGCGTGACGCATCTGTTCGTTCGCGACAAACATTTGGAAGACGTCGAAATTCCGGAAGTCGTCTCCGAAGAGACGAAGAGGCTCGTCATGGAGCGGATGGTGGAGACGTTCCAGGCGATTCGGTCGGGCAAAGACTTCAACACGCGCGCCATTGCGGTCAGCATCGACCGGATGATCGAAGAAATCATGCAGAACAGGGAGGTGCTTGTTCAACTTTCGGAAATTCGCACAAAAGACAATGCGATGTATATCCATGCGATCAACGTCAGCATGATGTCCGTTCTGACCGGCATCAATCTCGGCCTGAACCAGATGCAGCTCAAGGAACTGGCGATCGGGGCGCTCTTGCACGACGTCGGCAAGGTGGAGCTGATCACGGACGATGCGGCTCCCGATCCGAAGCTGCACCATACGTGGCGGGGGTTCGAACTGCTCAAGCACAAGCGCGAATTCAGCCTGCTTATCGCCCATGTGGCGCTGCAACACCATGAAACTCCGGACGGCGAGGGCGTGCCGCGGGGGCTGGAAGGCGAACAGATTCATCCGTACGCGAAAATCGTCGCCGTCGCCAACACATACGACAACCTGCTTCACCGCGGGCCGGCCGGTAAGCCGATGTTGCCCCACGAGGCGTGCGAATATCTGATGGCGTTGTCCGGCACGAAATTGGATCACGAGACGTTGATTCAGTTTTTGCGCATCGTCTCGGTTTATCCGACCGGCACCTGCGTCCGGCTGTCGACGCGCGAGACCGGCGTCGTCGTCGGCCAGCACCGCGGGCTGCCGGGACGGCCCGTCGTCCGGATCGTTCGGCAACGCGGAGAGGATGACTACGAAGTCAAAGAGATCGATCTGGCGCGGCATCCGACGATTTTCATCGAGCAGGTGATCACCTGAAGCGGACGAAGATCCGACAGAAGCGACGCCGGCCGGACGTCGCAGGGGGGAGCGAGTACATGGCGGAAATCCGGGAATATCGCAACGAATGGGTCCAGGCCAACCGGGAACAGCTGGAATATCACGTCCGCGAAATTCTCCGGCTGATCGGGGAGGACGTCGACCGGGAAGGCCTGCGCGACACGCCGGCCCGCGTCGTGCGCATGTTCGAGGAAATTTTCGCGGGTTATTCGGTCGACCCGCGCGAAGTGCTCGGCACGACGTTCGACGAGCGGCACGAGGAACTCGTCATCGTCAAGGACATCGTCTATTATAGCCAGTGCGAGCATCATATGGCACCGTTTTTCGGGAAAATTCATATCGGCTATATCCCGAGCGGCAAGGTGCTCGGTTTGAGCAAGTTCGCTCGGCTTGTCGACGCCGTTACGCGCCGGTTGCAAGTGCAGGAGCGCATCACGTCGGAAATCGCGGACATTTTGGTTGAAACAGTGCGGCCGCGCGGCGTCATGGTGGTCGTCGAGGGCGAGCACCTGTGCATGTGCGCGCGCGGCGTCAAAAAGCCGGGCAGCAAGACGGTCACGTCGGCTGTCCGCGGCGAGTTCGGTAGCAATGCAGCGCTCCGCGCGGAATTTCTGTCGCTTCTGAACCGATGAAGTCGGACAATAAGAGATCACCGGTTTCGGTGATATTCAGGAAACAGAAGAGACGACGTCCAGGAAACCGAGCGTGCGTTTCAGGTATTCTTCCCGATGATAGCGAAACAGCAGTTCATGGTGTCCGTCCGGCACGATCCAGGAACCGCTCAGCGGGTTTGCAGACTGGTTGGCTGCGATCTGTTCGGCGATGGCGACCGGCGCCTTGTCGTCGAGCGCGCCGTGCACCACATACACCGGAATGTCGAATTGAACCGTCAATAAGTCGCGAAACGGAATGTCGCTCAGGCGGACGCCGTGGAGCAGCGGAAACCAGCTTTCGACAAGCGGTGCCGACCAGTCGGGTAGGCGGCCGTGCCGGCTAAGGTTGTACCGTAGGGTCTCGGGGGTCAGCACGAACGTGCTGTCGAGCACAAGCGCGTCGATGCCGGGAGCTCCCGCGACCGATCCGGCGAGGGCGGCCTGCAACGCGATGCCGGCGCCCATGGAAAATCCCCAGACGTACACGCGGTCGGCGCCCTGCGAACGCGCGAACGCGACGGCGCCGAGCAGTTCGCGCGTCTCGTTGACGCCGGCGGTGACCGGGCGGCCGGGGTTGCCGACATAGCCGTAGTCGAACATCAACACATTGTAACCGCGGCGGTGTACCTCGCCGACCAGGTCGTACATCGGCACCCAGTATTCTTCGCGGTTGGCGCCGTAACCGTGGGAAAATACGACCGTTCGTTCCGAATCCGGCGCCGGGATATACCAGCCGCTCAAGCGGACGTCGCCGCCGAGCGAGCGGAATCGGACGTCGCGATAAGGCAGGCCGAGCGCCTGCTCGGGGTTCGATTGAAGCGGCGTCGGCGTCGGTCGGGCGATCGTCCAAGCGATGTAGCCGTGAAACGCCAGCACCGGAGCGCAAACGGCGAGCGCGAGTCCCGACGCAAGCGCCGGGAGTTTACCGGCGAGGCGGCGGGACGCCGAAGCGGCGACCGAACGGGGAAAAACGGCCGTCACGGACGTTTTCATGGGCGTATCGGTCCTTTCGCGGTTGCCGTCGACGGCTTCGGGGTGTTGAAGGGTATTTTTATTGTAAGAAGGCGGTTTGGAAGCGTCAACACGGTTCGGCAAACCGTAAAGAAAACGTAATCCTGCCGTAAAGGAGACCGAAAGCGATGGCCCGTTCGAAAGGCATGGCCGCGACCGTGCGCGCCGTCGATCGGGCGCTCGACGTGCTGCTCTGTTTCGCCGAGACGCCGCAGCTGACGCTGTCGGAGATCGCCGCGCGGACGGGGCTGCACAAAAGCACGGCGCACCGTCTGCTCGCTTCTCTGGAAGCCAAAGGATTCGTCGCGCGCGAAACCGGCGGCGACAAATATCGGCTTGGGTATCGCATCTGGGAGTTGTCTGCGAATTTTTCCAGAGAGGACGATCCGGGCGTTCGCCTGCTTCCTGAGATGGAAAAACTGCGCGATCTTGTCGGCGAAACGGTCAGCCTGTACGTCCGCGACGGGCTGGAACGCGTGCGCATCCAGGCGGTGCAAAGCTTGCAGGCGGTACGACGCGTCGCGCCGGTCGGCGCGCGGTTGCCGCTCAACGTCGGGGCGTCGAGCAAGGTGTTGATCGCGTTCGAGGAACCGGACGTTCGCGCGAACATTTTGGACTCGTTGGACTGGCGTCACGTCGACCGAGGGCATTTCGAGCGGCAGCTCGAAGACATACGCCGGCAAGGGTATGCGACGAGCATGGAGGAGCGCGAGCCGGGGGCGGCCGCCGTCGCCGCACCGATTTTCAACCGTGACCGGAAGCTCGTCGCCGCACTGTCGGTGTCCGGGCCGGTCAGCCGGTTCACGCCCGACGCGGTGCGGGAACACGCCCGGCACGTCATGGAGGCGGCGAGGCGGATGGGGATGATGCTGGGGTGAGGCACCGTGTCCAAGGCGGACCGTTTGCTGGCGATTTTGCAGCTGCTCGGTATCGGTACGGGAAAAAAGATGACCGCCGGACAGCTGGCCGAAGCACTTGAAGTGCACGTTTGGACCGTTTACCGGGATATCGACGCGTTGTGTGCTAGCGGCGTGCCCGTCGTCGCCGACGCCGGTCCCGGCGGCGGCTACAGGCTGTTGCCGCGTTTTACCGCCGTCCCGCTTTTTTTTCGATCCCGAGGAGCAAACGGCGCTCGTCCATGCTCTTGTTTTCGCACGTGAGGAGGGGTATCCGCTCGTTGACGCCCTGAACCGGGCTGTGGCGAAGTTGGGCTTGTACAACAATCCGGAGCAGTCGCAGACGGTCGGCCGCCGCACCGAAATGTTCGGCGTCGTTCATCCGCGGGTGGACGAATCGTTGTTGTCTGTCGGGGAGTTTTTTCTGCGCAAGATGTTGTCCGACGCCATCGGCGCACTCCAGACAGTCGTCCGCATCCGGGGACGGCCGCAAGTTCTCGACGATCTGTGCGGACATTGGCTGTTCGGTCAGGCGTTGGTCGGACGCACCGGGGAAGAGGCGCTTTTCCGGTTGGACGAACGGGTGGTGCTGGGGATTTGCTCTTCGCGCTGTTGGTTTACGGCCGGTCGATCCGTTTTATCTCCTCGAAACCGGCGGGGCGATGCAGGGAGGCGGTTGACAGGACGGCGGGAATGCATCTGTCCGTGATGCGAAGGTCGGTTGCAGGTTGAATCTCTACCATCTGCATGTTACAATCGTACCAGAAATCCTATTTTTCGCGAGGCTTTGCCGATGACCGACCTGCTCGACCCGAAAAACGACTTCGTCTTTAAACGCATCTTCGGCAGCGAGGAAAACAAGGACGTCCTGCTGGCGTTCCTCAACCGCACG
>Ga0068682_100357_pt1 | contig 29730 bp, 24 predicted proteins | sample CeladaPassaB1F01_FD_62238 | JGI IMG/M metagenome (GOLD analysis project Ga0068682, IMG submission 62238) | Cellulose-adapted microbial communities from the Joint BioEnergy Institute, USA - Passage B1F01 | ecosystem: Engineered > Bioreactor > Continuous culture > Unclassified | place: USA, Joint... | reverse complement strand
ATAGTAACATAATAAGATAAGAATTTTTGTTATTTTGACAATAAAAATGACAATGACAAAAAGCTCGGCTATTTGCCGAGCTTTCCAGTCTGAGATAATCTTATTATCATCTTTTACTTTCATAAAAATAATATAATTGTTATATTTATGGTAAAATTGGAATATCAAGTGTACATTGACAGAATTCTATATGGTTTATGTATATTGGACATAAACTTAATATTGTTTTTATATTAAAGGTCAGAATATGGGCATGATGAAATAATCAATGATGGCGGCGGTTAAACGTTTATCTTCGAATACCGTATTCCACTGTCCAAATTCCGAGTTTGACGTTACTAAGCTGAGTTTTTCATATGTACAAGCTGGTTGATTGATAGCGCTTAACAATAGGTGTGTATCATAATGAAAAGAGAAAGAATTGAGGTGATATGAGGATGGCATCTTTAAGCATGTTTGGTTTTGTTGCGTTATGGAGTCCTTATTTCCTTGCATTTCTATTGTTGATTACGTGTCTGTATTTTATGATTGTTGGGCCTTGGAGAACTCGTTTTACAAAGGAAGGACCGCCAACGCGTAAGCAGAAAGCATATTTTGTCACCGGTATTGTATTTCTTTATATTTCTCTCGGTTCGCCGGTTGATTTGCTTGGTCGTTTGATTTTTAGCGCACATATGATACAAATGGCAATATTAAGTTTCATGGCTCCACCATTACTTATTTTAGGAATACCAAATTGGTTGTTTGAGAGGCTTTTCGAAATTCGGCCATTAAAGGCGGCAGTAACGCTTTTGACAAAGCCGCTTTTTGCGGTTGTTTTATTTAACAGCTTGTTCTCATTTTATCACGTTCCATTTATTTTTGACTTAGCGAACAGCAATGCGCTTTATCATGCGGTAATTACCACGATGATTTTTATCGCTGCATGGATGATGTGGTGGCCTCTCCTTAATAAAATGCCGGGCTGGCAGTCCCTTAGCGGTCTTAAGAAAATAGGCTATATTTTTGCAGACGGCGCTTTATTAACTCCGGCGTGCGCCTTAATTATTTTTGCGGGGAAACCGCTATATGCAACTTATTACGATCCGCAAATGTGGTTGAAGTCGCTTGCTCTTTGCGTTCCTGCCGATACATTAGCTTCTCTTGATTTAACAGGACCAGAGATGTTCTTTTCCGTTCCGCTTCTTTACGATCAGCAGCTTGGCGGGATATTAATGAAAATTATTCAAGAAATTATTTATGGCATAATGCTCTTTTTCGCCTTTAGGGAATGGTACCGAAAAGAGAAGGAAAAAGAAAAATTGGAAACTATTGCATCTCAACAACCTTCTGAGTGGTAATGTTTTATCGAAACGTTTTAATGGTAAAATGCTGGATAATCAACACTTATAAATAAGATGACACAAAGAAGAACAGGATATGGTAATATTCATTGCCAATTTTACCGACCATTAGGACGATCTGTATTGTCATAGCGCAGCATTAGGAGAGTAAATCGATATTAGGATAACTGACAAGGCTCTTTTTTATGGCGGCTATTCTGCACTTTTACGCCGCCGACTTATGTACTTTTATGGTTCTTACGTTCCTTTGGTGAAAAGTCGATATTAATTGAGAATGATAAGCTAAAAAATTCCAATTTACACACTAATTTTCTTAATTAGTTCTTTCCTATCACCAAGATTACGTAAGAACCACTTTTATTCTGTCAGATAGCAACAATTCATTCGCCCATTCGTCATTTTGTAGTCTTTATATTTTACATACAATCAGTGATGTTTTATATATGAATATATATTTATTTAATAATATTGTATTGTGCATGGAAATTTCTTTATTGTTGGTTTTTAGCCACATTCCATAACAGAACAAAGCCATTTTATGAAGTAAAATAATATAAGACATTACTTACTTAAGGAGGTTTTCAATAGTGTTAAAAATGAAAAAGTTATTCGGGGTGGCTTTAATAAGCCTTTTTGTACTTGGAGGGTGTAGTCAGGAAAAAGAAGAAGCCCCAGAATTGATTGAAGTAAAATTTAAAACAATTCCAGAGACTATAAAAGTCAATAAAGAGGTGGAATTAGTCGCCACTGTTACTCAAGGAACAGAAAAAGTAGAAGATGCTGATGAAGTCACATTTGAAATTTGGAAGGAAGGACAAACGAAAGACCAACATAAAAAAATTGAAGCGAAACACGCTAAAAATGGTGAATACAAGGCTACTTATGTCTTTAAAGAAACAGGGAAGTACTATGTCATTTCACACACAACGGCTAGAGGAATGCATAATATGCCTAAAAACGAAGTAATTGTAAAGTGAAAAAACTCACTAAAGAAACTTCAGCTTATCAATTTATGGACAAGCTAAAGTTCCTCGCGGGCGGTGGCGATTGTCCATGCTATACGCAAGCATGACTGAAACGGCTGAAACAGGTGCTTATAGAAGCGACGGGATATTCGCATATCGATATTGTCGAGATGACGCCGATTATTTCGATTTATATCAGATCCGGAGTACTCAGGATCATGTATGATACGAACGAAGAGAGAGGATAGGTGAAGGTAAAGATGAAACGAATGTTGCTTCTTCTTTCCATCGTATTGCTAGCTGCGTGCGGAAAAACGATTCCGGACGCCAAAAATTGGCCGGTAGATGATTTTACATTTACGGACCAAAATGGTCAGTCATTTGGCTTGTCAGATTTAAAAGGAAAAGTATGGGTCGCTGATTTTATTTTTACCAACTGTGAAACCGTCTGTCCGCCAATGACAGCGAATATGGCCAAGTTGCAGGATATGGTGAAAGAGGAAGGACTTGATGTCGAATTTGTATCCTTTAGTGTTGATCCAGAAGTAGATACACCGGAAAAGTTAAAAGAATATGCGAAAAAATTTAATGCCGATTTGTCAAATTGGCACTTCCTTACTGGTTACAGTCAGGAAGAAATCGAAACATTTGCTCGAAAAAACTTTAAAGCTATTGTACAAAAGCCAAAACAAGGCGATCAAGTCATTCACGGTACCGATTTTTACCTTGTTGATCAGCAAGGGAAAATCGTGAAATATTACAGTGGTATAAGTAATGTTCCTTATGAAGAGATTATTAAACATATTAAGGCTTTACAGTAAAAAGAGAGGGCTGACTCAAAAGGCCGCTAAAAGCGGCCTTTCAGTCAGCCTTTTTTGTATAAAAAAGGCTTTCGACCATAAAATGTACTCAATTTTATGACTAAGATATGCTTCCTGTTTCTAACCGAACGCGCAATGCAAATCGTTGGATGTTTCGATATCCAATGCCCGTTGTTTGATCAGTTTTAATTTATTATTTGTCCCTTCCATGATGCTGTTCGAATAAGAGAAAAGGGTACGCAAAAGTAATGCTTCTCGTCGAGTGACAAGCGTTTTGGCAATACTTTTTACTGCAGCACAATCGTTAAAGAGATAATGATCGAACCATTGCTTAAGGCGAATGTCTGTTCGTTTCTTCGTTTCACTTTTGAGTACGTAACGAAGATGTTGAAGCGATTGGTACAAGTGATGTAATGGAGCGTCTTCTTGACACCACTCTCGTATTTTTTTGTCGTTCTTCTTCCGTAAGATGTTCCGTACGTTGACTAAGCAACCGAGTGACATGTCAAACGATTCCGTGCTTCGTTCTACCTTTAGAGAAATTAGCAACTATATTGAAATTAATGCCCGAGGTAATCACAACCTCGGGCAAATTCTTTATGTTAACCAATTATTTTATACTCACCATTAGACCAAAATAAGTACAAACTATAAATAACAATCCAAAAACTACTGCAAAATATGGCTTCATCTTTTTGTAAAAGCTTAAAAAGATCATCATTAAAAACATAAAACCAAAGAGTATTAAGAAGAATCCTTCAATAGAAAACATTGGTTTTAGATTAACGGGAGTTATAATCGTTTTGCCGATTAAGTATTCAAGCCACTTGGATGCTCCCTCAGATTTGACCATAAAATCTATGTCATCGTGAGGGGGGGATGAGGTACCAAGTATACTTGTGAAAAAGAATATGACAGTAATAATGATGGTTTCAGCTTTCAACCAAGCTCGAATATTAAGATTAGGCTGCGCTGACAATTTCCTTAAAAGAATCCCGTTTATTAGAGCAAATGCAAGTAAAGGTATGATACTGATATGCTTTAATAATAACATTTGACCATAAGGCAAAACCCAAGAATTAATATAATCGCTTATATCTACTACAACGAGCATCATGGAAAAACCGCTTGTTAATATGATTACCATACAACCAATAGCAAATGGTGTAAACCATTTTAGAAAGCTCGTCCAGTTACTTAAGTTTTTCGCAAACCATGCGACATGAATGAGAATTCCAGTCCATAATGCTACTGCTAAAAAGTGAATGCTGTGAGAAAACAGCCCAGTCCAAAATGATAATGAAGCGACATGGCTAGCGTAACCAACTGCTAAAATCATCAATAACAACCAAAAGGCTTGTAAATATTTCGAACCTTCCACCCGAGTTCGACAGTGACTAGGCAAACAAAATGCCTCTCGCCCCTTGATGCAAAAGGGACGAGAGACATTTGGGCACACTTCGGGCGTGTATCTAGGCGCGGGGATGGATGCCTAGGATCTTCGGAGGAGGCTCCAGCCCTAGAGCCGTAAAGAGTTGCGCTTGTTTGGCCGTCAGCTCGGTTCGTTGATAAAGGTCGCCGTTTTTGGAAGAAAAATGTCCAAGCATAAGACGCTCACATTCATCCCTTACTTTCGGCCACGATTCATGAGTCCGGATCTCCACGATCCGAACTAACAAGAGGGCTAGCCAACTGAGCAGCACATGCGCCCGGATGCGGTCTTCCAAGCGATGATACATGGGACGCAGCTCAAGTGTCGATTTCAACGTCCGAAAGGCCTGCTCGATATCCACCAGCTGCTTATACCCAGTGGCGACATCTTCGGCAGACAAGGTGTCATCAGAGGTTCGGATGAGATATTTGCCGTCGTACTTTTCCGCGTCACGAACCGCCTGCTTGTCGATGCGAAGGGTTCCATCCTTCAATTGACGCAAGTATTTTCCGTAGGACGGATGGGAACGCAGCCGGCAGGTGGCCTTATGATGAGTTTCATTAGGGAGTTGGCGAAGCCCCTCCAACTCCTCTTTCAGCGATTCGAGCAGCGTTTCCCGTTCTTTGCGTTGGCGTTCGGCTTCGCTGGGATTGTACACGAGAACATAGCGTTGACGGGCTTCTCCGTCACCCACGATGATTTCTTTGATATGCAAGTTTTCGCGAACTTGTTGGTAGCGCCCGCGGCGGCTCAATGCCTCTTCGACGGCGGCTTTGCCGGACCGCATTTTTTCGCCGACAATGTAGTGTCCGCCGGCCTGTTGCAAGATTCGCAAATTCTCTTCAGAGGAAAAGCCGCGGTCCATGACGCTGATCACACGTCCAAGCTTCCAGCCAATCAAGTCTTGTTTCACCTGTTTGATGACCGTCATGTCCATGGTATTGCCAGGCCATACCCAAGCGCGAATGGGGACTCCTTCCCGGGTGACGGCCAGTCCAATGACGATTTGGACCAAGTCTGGGCGTTTGTCTTTCGAGAATCCTTGTTTTCGAAGTGATTCTCCTTCCGGTGTTTCAGAGGGATCCACTTCGAAGTACGACGAAGTCGTATCGAAGTAAATCAAGTCGACTTCCAAATTCAATAAATCGGCCACGGCATGGAACACTTGGCGCTCCAATTCCGGCTGTACGGCCAGCAGCTCATCCATCGCCCGGTATAACTGGTGGCTGGCGGCTTGAGGAAGGTGAGGGATATACACGTCTTTCTCCACCCACTCCTCCATCGCCAACTTGCTTGACGGATGAAGGGCGCGATTCGCCACCATGGCAAAAATGAGCCGTTCCAACGGAATTTGATGATGTCGGGAGGCAAACAAGGAGTGGAGAATCTCTCCCAACCCCAGTTGTCTCCAGAGCTGATCCAAGAGCCAGACGCCGCCGAGGTGTTTGCATGACTGGAATTGAAAGTCATCGGAGGCTTCTTCTGTCAACCTTTCGACTTCCCAAGCCTGCTCAGGAGAAAGGAATCGCGAAATGCTTTTGGCCAGACGCTCCAAGACGGCGCGATCCACTTCATCTTCGCGCCCGAATGAATAAATCACCTTCGCTTTCGCATATTTGGCCTTTGGATCCCATTCATTGTGAGCAAGCTGGAGATAAGCAACGGTCGTTCCGTCTTTGTTTTTGCGTGTGACTCGTCGTATGTACATGCCTATATTATAACGTATAAACTTTATATTTAAAAGAAAAAATTAATAAATCGTGTGCCTATGAAATTCGGCATTTTTTCCTAGGATCCACATTACGAAACCCTTGATATAACAGCATTTTGGTCATTTCCATTTGCCTAAAATGACCTCAAAACTGTCGAACTCGGGATCAACTTTCATCAGTCTTAATGTTAAAATTTCGGCAATGCCTCTACAGCATCCGCCAAATCACTATAGCTTTCTTTTAAATATCGTGATGTTGTAGCGATATTGCTATGACCAGCAAGCCTTCGTACCTTCTCGATGTCATTGTTCGTCGCTTTTAACATCCATTTACAAAGCGTATACCGGAACATATGGGACGTCAGTTTTTTATTCGGAAGGCTGTAACTCTCGATCATTCGCTGAATGTCCCGAACCGAAAATTCCGGTGATCGCTGACTGTAAAAGACGTATGGCGATTGAGCGATATGCGGCTTCTTTTTCGCCATTCCTGCGCGAAACTCGAACCAATCCCCCAATTCCGCCAGCAAGATATTCGAGATCGACACCGTTCGGACTTTCATCCCCTTTCCCACGATCCGAATGTGTTTTAACTCCAAATCTAAGTCTGTTAATTTAAGATTCGACAGTTCTTCCACACGCTTTGAATAACCCTCTTCCTTGAATAATTCTTTAAGAACAGGAAAAAAGATGTTACAATTAAGTTAATATTATACGATTAGAATGAAAGATTGAAAAAGCCGATCTAGGATGGCTCTAAATTCTAATGAAACTAGTGATGAAAATGATATTAAACTTTTTCTTCTACTTGATTAATAAAAATATGCTTTGTTAAAAACACAGATATTTTAAGTTGCTTACATTATTCTGATAATACTTGGAGGTAAATGAGGTAAATAATATGATTAATTGGAAAGAGGTAAAACCTTCAAATTTTGAAAAGTTTATATTCTACGTTTTAGGTAAAATGGGATTTCATGACAGAAGATGGTATGGAAAAGGAGGGGGAGATGGTGGTAGAGACATTGTTGCATATACTACTGAAGAACTCCCCTTCAACTTAGAATATCAAAGAAAGTGGATTTTTCAGTGCAAAAAATGGGGGAAAATGCCATCTAACAACACAATAATTAATGAGATTCAAACTGCTCGTCAACACAAACCTGATTTTTGGGTTTTAGTAATTACAGTTGATCCTACACCTAATCAAATTGACTGGTTTAATAGGTTGAACACAAATGGTGACTTTCCATTTAAGATTAAGTTTATTCCATTAGCAGTTATAGAAGAAATAATATATACATATCCCGAGTCGAAAAATATATTATATTATGGAGATATTAATGAAGGGAGTTTGGTGTAGTGTATAAGTTAAAATACGATGAGATCGAAAATAAATTAATTCAAATTGATCCCCATGGTAAAGAAACGGTAATTGCTAGTGAATTTCCCTCTAAGCCAGTATTTTCTCCTAATAATCAAATGGCTATCTATATAAATCCTTTAGAATGGGAATGCCTTGGTAGTTTATATTTATACAATTTGCAAAATGGATACATTGAAGAAATTATCTCACCAGACGAAGACCAAAATATACCCAAATATGCGATATGGATAGATAATAATAACATCGCTGTAATTATTGGTTATGGTTTTGGTACTGTCCATGTAGGTGGAAATGTTTTTATTTATCATATTCCAAGTGCGAAACTAAAAAAAATTACTTCATACCCTCCTGAAATTCAAATCACAAAATTAACAATTAAAGGTGAGATAATGAGCCTAAATGGTATTAAGTATATTGATGAAGCTCTAAATGAGTTCAGGGAATATTATGATGAAATACCACTTAGCCAGCTGTTTTAGGCTTTCAAATTCTATAGTAAGGTAAATTATTGAAAAGGATAGATTCGTTCACAGTATCTATCCTTTTAAATTTTCATTTTAACGATTAATAATAGCATTCTACTCATACCCATCAACCGGAGTTCGACAGTTTTGAGGCCGTTTTAGGCAAATGAAAATGGCCAAAATGCTGTTATATCAAGGATTTTGCGATGTGGATCCTCGAAAAAACGCCGAATTTCATAGGCATACGACTGGTTTGTTTTAACTTTTAAAACAGCTGAATTTCGTTATGGGCATGTACATACGAAGAGTGATACGCAAAAACAAAGAGGGAACGACCGTGGCGTATCTCCAGTTGGCTCACAACGAATAGGATCCAAAGGCCAACTATGTGAAAGCGAAAGTGATTTATTCGTTTGGGCGCGAAGATGAGGTGAATCACGAAGAGGTAAGAGATGTTTTTGGCAAGTAGAAAATGTATGAAATGGCAATTAAAAATGCATACATACACTTGCCAAATTCCATGGTTAACGTTGAGAGATTGAGTCTTTGTATCGGTGACTTTCACCATTGAAGATGATTAAATGAGAATGATGAATCAGCCGATCAATGACGGCCTCTGTTAAAATGGGATCGCCAAAGACATTATTCCATTGGCTAAAAGGTAAATTGGTTGTCACAATGATGCTTTTGGTTTCATAACACATGGAAATAACTTGAAATAATAACTCTGCCCCCTGTTTATGCAATGGAATATAGCCCAATTCATCAAGAATCAAGAGATCCAACTTTTCGATTTGATTGAGAAATTTACCAAGGTCACCTTTTTCATTGGCCTCCAATAAAGCATTGACAATGGAGGCGGCCGTATAGAACTTCACTCTTTTTCCTTGTTTTTTCATCAAATTGAGGGCGATGAGAGTGGAAAGGAATGTTTTACCGGTTCCCACTCCGCCATAGAAGATAAGGTTTTCCTGATTTTTCGTAAACTCACCTTCTAAAATATAATCTTTTGTGATGCCTGGGGCTAGTTGAATCTCCCGCCAATCATAAGGTTTATTTGGAATTTTCGGCAATGTCGCCTGTTTTAGTAGTAAATTTATCCTTCTCTCATCTCGATGCTGCACTTCTCGTTCAAACAGCTTCAGTAAAAATTCCTCATTTGTTTCCGCATGGATGGTATGGTAATTGGCTGGAATCCAGCTTAATTTTAGTCTTTTGGCATATTCCTTAATCATTTGTTCCATGATGCCACATCTCCTTGGGATTCGAATAGGCGGTCATAATGCCTTACTCCTCGGATGGCTTCCGGCATATCTGGAACGTGTTTTTTCGGTTGAATTGGCTCTCGTATACCTCTTCCATTGATTAATTGATAAAATACCTGTTTAATCGATTCTACTTTCGGATGACCATACTGGGAGGCAATCCTCAAAGCCTGTGTCGAAACTTCGAAATCATGTTCTTTTAGTAAAACAGCTAGTAGTTGTAATGCTTCCTTCTTTTCTTGAACGGTACAATTGGAAAAATAATTTTTCCATTCTTCCGGCATCTTTTCATAGAAATCCGTATATTTTAATGCATTTGGCCTTTTGGCCATTAACGTAAGATATGGTTGCCATTTCATTGATTTTTGTTTTGTGCCATATAAACGCTCGTGCTTGATAATCAGCTCATGCTCTTCTGTTAAAATGGCAATCTCATGATAAGAGATCTTTGCCAAAACCTTTTGTTTGGCAAAACGGGGAGACGTGGAATATAAATTGTTTTCTAAATGGATGAAACCGTACTTATCAGCCGTGACCTGCTCATATCGGACACATTCAAATTCTTTGGCTGGCAATTGAAGAAATAACGCTTGTTCTTCTTCAAATAATTCAGCGATGAGTCGCTCCTTCTCATAATGCGGACGATTCCAGTCCTTCTCACATTTCTCCCATAAAGATTCATTAAAACTTTCTAGTTGATAGATTGTTTGTTCAGGTAAAAAGAAATTGTTTCGAATATATTTCACCTTTGATTCGACATTCCCTTTTTCATTTCCGCTGGCTGGGTTGCAGAACTCGCATTCAAAGCCATAATGTAAAACGAATCGTTGAAATGTCTCTGTCAATTCTCTTTCTCCGTTTGGCAAGATCGTTTTTACTGCAGGGGAGAGATTATCAAAACGAATGACCCTTGGAACCCTTCCCATATAGTGAAAGATTCGTTTTAATCCTTCCAAGAAACATTCTTGATTTTGAGCTGGCATGACTTGCACATAGGCCGCATTACTGTAAGGGAATGAAACGACCAGGTAAGGAAAATCGACGTATTTCCCCTGATAGAGAAAAGGAGCTTCTCCAAAATCAACTTGAGCCGTTGCAGGTTTCGATTCTAAAGGTAACGCAGCTGGTTCACTTTGTTCGAGCAGTTCTTGTTTTCTTTTTGATACATAGAGCCGAACAGAACGATCTGAACCTGTAAATCCATATTCTTCTTTTAAGATTTCATACATTCGTTTCGCAGTTCTTCGATATTTTTTCTTCTTTGTCAAGTCCTCTTTAATCCATTGATCCAATATCGGTTTCACTGGATCCATCACTTTCGCTTTTCTCGTTTGTTTAACTTTTGAGGGATTGAAGTCTTCCATTTCCGCATACTTCTTCACTGTTCTTGGATCACGATTCATTCTTTTGGCAATATCGGAATAGGAACATCCTTTTTGGTTTGCTTCATATCTGATATAATGAATTTCAGCCACTGCTAACATCTCCTTGAATACCTCCCGTTGAACTGTTTTGTCCAACTAGGAGGGTAGTGTATTTGGGGAATGTTGGCAAGTGGTTTTTTGTTTTATAGGACCTGCATAAATTAATTGCCAAACGTTACATTTTTAGTTTGCCATAAACAGTAAGAGAGGAATTACATTTCTCCTTAAAAATAACTGAACAAGGTTCGTTTATCGTAGAAGAGCATTCAGGTATATTCTTTCCAATTGATGTTTAATTTCTGGTTGGGAGGATTATCTAAGTTTTGTAATAGGATTTCCCAAAAGCGATCGCTTTTGGGTCCCCCTGTTTATTGCAAAATTAAAGTGCAGAGATGTGCAAAATTTTTATGCAAATGGTTATGCAGAGGGGCTTTACATGGAGGGGTAGCCATGATAACCTGTTTGGGTTTGCCAAATCTGTTACAGCTGGCCGCTTGGCAAAAGAATCATGGCTGCAGAGGCTCCATGTCAAGCCCTCAATAGCGAGAATTCAGATTGAATTTTTATGCAATATAAACGAATTTATATACTGCAATACTCTGCACTTTTTCCTTGCAAAAAACATCCCCCTCTATTACATTTATCATGGCTCAAATTATGGTTCATAATTCCTGTTTTTTGAGGAATCGTAACCAAACATAAAAAGAATTAAAAATACCCTTTATAAAAATTCGTCGATATGCTATATTTACAACGTAAGGATCATCAGTTATACCTTGTTTTAGCGTCACAATACAATGAACAATCTTTTGCATAAGGAAATTTTTTTGTACCAATCCAATCTAATAAAGGAATCGAAAATTCCTTTTGAAAAAATTAAGGAGGAAATGTGATGAACAACGAAAAAGCATTACCGTTTATTTATGAATTGACAAATCAATTCGACAAGAAGGAAATGGAAAAAGGATTAGTAATAGAATTATTAAAGCTACATACTTTGTTTTTTGCCATGGAGAATGAAAAATATGGTGAGAAGCTCACAAACATCATAACAAGGGAAGAACTTAAAAATCGCCGCGGAAATGTAAAAGAGACCATCCAATCTTTATACCGTACGCTTGAAAGCATAGAGCCTTCACTCTCTGGCGTGTTTCTTAACGATACATTCAAGAACATCGAGGAAACCACTCTTTATAAATTGGTGGTTCTTCTTGAACGATATGGGTTAACGTCAAAGGAGTATCAAAATAGCGGAGCTGTGGCAGCTTTCTTTGAAACACTAGTGAAAGAGCTGTTTACACCGTTGAGTGGTTATGTCTTTACCCCCGATGGTCTGTCACAACTAATGACCTTGACACTAAAGCCAACTAAGGGGTCGGTGTATGACGGAACTGCTGGAATTGCAAATATACTGGTCAGTGCCTACCGGTACGCTCAAAGTCAAGGAAAAGACATTAGCGTTTACGGACAGGAGATTGATGAGGAGTTATATGTGATTGGCAAGCTAAATTTGTTTATCAATCATATCCTGCCGGAACAGGGAGATATAAAATTAGGGGATACGATTCGTGACCCGAAATGGCTCGAAAATGGGCGTCTGATGCAATTTGACTATATTATGATGAATTTCCCATTCGGTTTAAGAGATTGGGGATATGAGTTTGCCATCAATGACCCTTATCATCGATTTGAATTATATGATCTTCCATCTAAATCACAAGGAGATTATTCCTTTATATTACATGCATTGGCGTCTTTAAATCAGGAAGGGAAAGCGGCATTAATCGTTCCTTTTGGAACACTGGTTAGAGGTGCGGCAGAAAGAAAAATTCGCTCCATCTTATTAAAAGACGATGTAATCGAAAGCATTGTTTCCCTTCCAAACAATTTATTTAGCGGAACGGGTATTCAGGTGGCGCTTCTTCTATTGAATAAACATAAACCAAGCCACAAAAAAGGCAAAGTGCAATTCATTAATGCCGGAGGGGATTATGAGCGGACAAGAACACAGAAATATTTGACTTCCAAACATGTCCAGAAAATCATTGAAACGCTCGAGGAATATGAAAACAAAGAAAAATACTCACGCATTGTTACTATAGATGAAATTGCCGAAAATAATTGGGACTTAAACCCATCCTTATACTTCATTCATGTGGAACTGGACACAGAATTCGGCAAGATCGTCTTTAATAAGAAAAAATACGAAAGCGAAGCGGAAAACCTTGTGCAGATCGGGGACATTGCGGAGGTCATCCGCGGCGTGAATCTTCCATCCCGCAGACAAATCGAAAATACAGACGGGGAGTTATTCCCTGTTATTCAAATACGAGATATCGAAAATGGAGAAATACGCTTTGAAACCATCGATGAATTTCCGATTCAAACAAGAGATGTACAGCGTGTTACCGCACAGCCGGGGGACATTTTAGTGTCAAGCAGGGGAACCCAACAGAAAATTGCCATTGTTCCGGAATACGATGGAACGATTTTAGTATCGAATATGTTTATTATCATTCGCCTTCATTCTACAAAAGAAGTCGATCCTGTCTACGTCAAACGTTTCTTAGAAAGTCCGATTGGCCAATACTTTTTTGAAGCTCATCAAAGCGGATCTATTGCAACAGTTTTAACTCCAAATGATATTCGCTCCATTGAGCTGCCTTTGCTTCCTATTGAGCAGCAACAGGAGATGATTAGACAATTGGAAGAGGCAGATGAATTAATTCGCAAAGCTTATGAAGAGAGAAAGAAAAAATACTTTGATGCTTATCAAAAATTTGGCATCGGAGCTTTTATCCGACCAATGACAAAGTAGGGGGAATGAGTGTTGAAAAAGAAACTTCTTCTTGAATTAAGAAATAGTTTAAGAAGACGAGGATTTTGGGTGAACGTAGTAGATGAGGAATTAGTTTTGGATCTATGGTATTCAAAATCTAACTTCATCGAAATGGTCAGTTTATTAGCAGTATTACAAATAGGCATCAACATTGGCGAACAAGGGATTCGGCTAAAGCCGAATACCCTTGTTTCGGATGAACTGTTCCAGCAAATAGAGTTTTTTCATCGACAAGGATGGAACTGGTTTTCTGTTTTAAGACCACAAGAAGTCCCAGCTGCATGGAACCATAATCCGGACAATGACCTCTCTATATTGGATTTAGACAGCGGGATTGCTAGCCTAGTATTTGCATTAAATAAAGTCGGGTTATATACTTCTATGAGTTGTGACGGCCATGGGCAAAGAGAGCCAAACATCTGGCTACGCAGACAGGATTATGCCGAAACAATCCGGAACATACTTATGGAAGCTAATCAACAAGTCAGTTTTGCGTATGATTGGGAAATAAAGAAAGGATATAGAAATATTGTTCTAACTGCAAAGAGGCGTTTATCCAAAGATAAATGGGATGTGGAGAAAATACAGGATGATGCATTAGCTTTATCAGAATACATTTATAAAAACTATTCTGCATCTGCTGGTAAGAAGTTGAGTCGTTATAATAGAGTTTCTAAGGAATAGGGAACGCTGTATAATTAAAGTTGGAACACTTTGGAGCATCCTAATGATTTCAAGTCTTTACTTTTGTTTTTCAACAAATCTAGTATGAAAAAGATAAAGAAACAGGAGGCAGAGTATGACTGTAAAAGCAGACATCGATTTTCAGAAGGATTTATTTGAGGCAGCCAATAAAATGCGCGGGAGTGTGGCTCCTGCTGATTATAAACACTATGTTCTTCCGTTAATCTTTTTGCGCTACCTTTCTAACAAGTACGAAAAGCGCCGAAAAGAATTAGAGCAAATCGTAAAAGATCCAAGCAGCGATTGGTATACGGAAGACGATGAAATGCGGCAAGTCATTATCACCGATCCGGACCAATATAAAGCGGAAAATGTCTTTGTAGTGCCTGAAGAAGCAAGTTGGTCTTATATTATGAAAAACGCCAAGCAGCCGAATATTAAAGAGATTCTTGATAACGCAATGAAGCGTCTTGAAGAGGAAAACCCAGAACTGGAAGGCATATTGCCGCGAATTTACCAAGGTTCGAACTTGCCGCCTGAAAACGTGGCGGGATTAATCGAAATTTTTTCCCGTGATGTATTTAGTGCCAATACGGATGACAGTGTAGATATATTGGGCCGTACATATGAGTATTTTATTAGTTCTTTTGCCGCTTCCGAAGGCAACAGAGGCGGAGAATTCTTTACACCATCCAGTATTGTTAAACTGCTTGTTGCCATGCTGGAGCCGAAAAGCGGGATTGTGTTTGATCCAGCGTGCGGCAGCGGCGGGATGTTTATACAAAGTGAAGAATATGCGCCAAACAAACACGCTCTTTCGTTTTACGGGCAAGAAAATGTAGTAACGACCGTACGTCTTGGAAAAATGAACGTTTTGTTGCATGGCATCAATGCAGAAATTCGCTTAGGAGACTCGCTATTAAACGATCAGTTCCCTGATTTAAAGGCCGATTACGTGATTGCCAATCCGCCGTTTAACCAAAAAGACTGGGGAGCAGACCGTTTATCAAAAAATGACCCGCGCTTAATCGGACCAGTTACAAACAGCAATGCGAACTATATGTGGATGCAGCATTTCTTATATCATTTAAACGATACAGGTACAGCAGGATTTGTCATGGCAAACGGAGCAATGACAACGAATGTCAAAGAGGAAAAAGAGGTCCGTCAAAAATTAGTGGATGAAGGATATATTGACTGCATTGTTCAATTGCCTGAGAAACTGTTCTTTACCACAGGCATTCCATGCTGCCTATTCTTTTTAAGCAAAAACCGTGACGGCAAAAACGGCTACCGGGCAAGAAAAAATGAAATTTTGTTTATCGATGCCCGCAAAATGGGGACCCTCGTCAGCCGCAAGCAAAAAGCGCTGTCTAAAGAGGAAATTGATAAAATCGCAGCCGTTTATCGTGCCTACAAATACGAAGGGGCAGAAGGATACGAAGATGTTGTTGGGTTCTGTAAAGTTGCAACAATTGAAGAAGTACAAGCAAATGACTACAAATTAACGCCGGGCATTTATGTTGGGACGGAAGTATCCAATGAAGACGATGTGCCGTTTGAAGAGAAAATGGCTGAATTAACTCAGCGGCTTTTAGAACAGTTTGAAGAGTCTAATCGCCTTCAAGAGAAGATTAAGAAAGACTTGGAGGGATTAGTATGAGTCAGTGGAAAGATGTGAAACTCGGAGATGTTTTAACCTTTGCAAACGGAAAAAAGATAGAGGAATGCGATAGAAGTTTATCAGGGAAAAACAAAATTTATGGTTCTAATGGGGTTATTGGTTACACTGACAAATACTTAGTTGATGGGGAAACAATAATTATAGGTCGTGTAGGAGCATTTTGCGGATCTTTAGAATATTCAAATCAACCTGTGTGGGTTACTGATAATGCTATTTATGCTAAAGCGAAAGAGGGGTATGATTCAAAGTTTATTTTTCTGTTACTTAGCACTTTAAATTTGAGACAGTTTGCAGGAGGAAGTGCGCAACCCCTATTAAACCAAACTATTTTAAAAAATATAAGCGTTAAAATACCACAGTTACAAGTTCAGGAAGAGATATCTTCTGTGATTTTTAGTTTAACAGACAAAATCCAACTTAACTTACAAATGAACCAAACCCTCGAAGAAATGGCAATGACGCTTTACAAGCATTGGTTTGTTGATTTTGGACCATTTCAAGATGGGGAGTTTGTGGAGTCGGAATTAGGGATGATTCCAAAGGGATGGGAAGTGTCAAACGTCGGCTCTGTAACAAATATTTTTGATTCTTTGAGGGTTCCATTGTCTAACAAGGAAAGAGAGAAAAGAAAGGGTATATACCCATATTATGGTGCGACATCGTTGATGGATTATGTAGACGATTATATTTTTGATGGTACCTATCTTCTAGTTGGCGAAGATGGTTCAGTAATGAAAGAAGATGGAACACCTTATACACAGTATGTAAGTGGTAAATTTTGGGTTAATAATCATGCTCATGTTCTTCAAGGTACAAATGGCGTTTCAACAGAGTGGTTGAAGGTGTTTTTTGATAATTGTAACGTCGCTCCCTATGTGACAGGAGCAGTACAGCCTAAAATCAATCAAAAAAACTTGAAATCAATACCATTTCTTTTACCTCCGCAAAATGTTAGACAAGAATTTAATAAAAATATTAAAAATCTATATGAGAAGATATTAATTAATAATAAAGAGAATGTTCAATTAGAAACTATAAGAAATTATCTTCTCCCTCGCCTTTTATCCGGTGAAATTGATGTATCTAAAGCAGAAAAACAAGTAGAAGAAGTACTTTAAATTGGATATAGATTCGACTAGGAGGTGCAAGCAGCATGGCAACGAGACCTCTAGGTGAAACGGAATTTGAAGAAACAACGATTGAACGTTTAAAGCGGTTAGGTTATGACTATCTTCACGCACAGGAATTGTTTCAGTGTGGAGAGCGTGATAGTCTTCACGAGGTAGTTCTTTACGGTCGGCTGGAAGCCTTCTTAAAGAAGGCTTATCCGACCATACCGGAACAAGAAATCAAAAGGCTTGCTCAAATTTTGACGGCGCCGGATGGGGTAAAACTGATTAACCGAAATATGCATTTTCACCAAATGTTGACGAAAGGAATTGAGTTCTCCTATGAGGTAAATGATGAAACATACACACCTCATGTTTTCCCAATCGATTGGGAGCATCCAGAGAACAATGATTTTTTAGTGGTCAATCAATTGCCGATTGAAGGGCGTATGTCCCGCCGACCAGATATCGTTATATACATTAATGGTTTGCCGCTGATTGTATTTGAGTTAAAAAACCCGAACAACGAGCAGGCGACTGTTTATGATGCATATACCCAAATTCAAAACTATACGTATGATATCTCGCAATTATTTAACTACAACGCTTTTGTTGTCATTTCCGATAACGTGGAAACGAAACATGGGATGCCGTTTGCCGATTACGATTTCTTTGCCTCATGGAAATCGATTGATGGACGAAATGTCGATAACAACCGCGCCAATACGATGCGCACGCTGATTGAAGGATTATTTCCAAAAGACCGTCTATTAAACTACATTCGTAATTTTATTGTCTTTTTGGAGGAAGGAAGTAAAATTACAAAAATTGGCGCGAAATATCACCAATTTTTTGGCGTAAACTTCGCTGTCAATGAAGCGATCCGTGCAACGCGTCCGGATGGGGATCGGAAAATCGGGGTAATGTATCATACAACGGGTTCGGGTAAATCGCTAAGCATGTTATTTTTCGCAGGAATTTTATCGCGCCATCCTGAAATGGAAAACCCATCTATTGTCATTCAAGTGGATCGCAATGACTTAGACGAACAGTTGCATGATACGTTTGTGCAAGGAAAATCATACATCGGCCATGTGCATCACGCGGAGAATACCGAACAGTTGCGGACATTACTGAGAGGGGAAGCGGGACAAATTATTTTCTCCACTATTGAAAAATTCCGTAAAAAAGAAGGAGAAACCCGACACCCTGTTTTATCGGAAAGACGAAACATTGTTGTGATTGCCGATGAAGCACACCGTACCCAAGCCGGTTTTGCGGGCGGATTTGCCGCTCAGTTGCGTTATGCTTTGCCGAACGCTTCCTATATTGGATTTACGGGAACCCCGGTCGATTTTGTTGATAACAATACAGAAGAAATTTTTGGACATATTATCCACCGCTACGATATGGCTCAGGCGGTCGAAGACAAAGCGACATTGCCCATTTACTATGAGAGCCGCCTAATTCCGCTTGATTTATCCGCTGGGGACATTGATGAAAAATACAGAAAAATTATCGAAGAAGCAGGGGGAGACGATGAAGAGTCAGAGAGCTATAAAAGAAAATGGGCCGCTCTGGAAAAAGTCGTCGGTACTCCAAAACGGCTCCGTCGTTTAGCCAAAGATATCGTATCACATTTTAACCAAGTCGCCAATCCGTTTCAAAAAGCGATGATTGTCTGCATGAGCCGACGCATTGCGGTGGATTTGTATAACTATCTAAGAGAAATTCCGGAATGCCCTCCTGTTGAAGTGATTATGACAGGGGATGTATCAAAGGATCCTAAAGAGTGGCGCGAAGTTCAGCCGGGAAGCAAATATGCGCATATTAAATCGAAAAAAGAGCAAGAAGAAGTGAAAGCCAAACTTCGTGACCCAGAAGACCCTTTGAAATTTGTCATTGTCGTCGATATGTGGCTGACAGGAATGGACGCCAAACCGCTTTCTTATCTTTATATCGATAAGCCGATGAAGGGACATAACCTGATGCAAGCCATTGCCCGTGTAAACCGCGTGTTTCCGGGAAAAGAAGGCGGTGTCGTCGTTGATTATATTGGCATCGCCACTTCCCTGAAAGAAGCAACTCATAAATATACGCAAAGCGGCGGCACGGGAAGTCCTACTTATGATATTTCCGAGGCCGTTAATATCTTCATGGATCATCTGAAGGCAGTAAGGGGATTTATTCCAAGCGAGATTGATGTGCAAAACTGGCGGGCAAAACCAAAGATAGAGCGCGAAGACTTCATTGCAGATCTTGTTAACATTCTTTTAAACTGCGATCCTGAGGAATATATCCAAGCAGCTGCCAAACTGGAAAAATCGTATCAGTTGGTGAAGCATCAGCCGGAAGTGCTTGAACTTGCAGATGAGGTCATGCTTTATTTCATGATGAAAGCACAGCTTCGCAAACATTTACGCCCGTCTACTCGGGGATCTAAGGAAAACAAAACATTAGAAGAGCGATTATCAGAACTTATTGATAACAGTCTGTTAGCAAAAGAAACCGTTGACGTTTTCCAAATAGCAGGGATTGAACGCCCTGATATCCGCATATTGGACGATGCGTTCTTGGCAGATTTAACGAAAAAAGAGCATGTAGACTTGCGCTTAAAGTTGCTGAAAAAACTTTTAGAGGACCAAATCAAAGTGACATTTAGCCAAGGAAGCCCACAGTCAAAGGCGTTAAGCGAACTTCTAGAGAAAACGTTAAGGGATTATCATAATCGTGTTATTCAGGCTGCCGATGTGGTCAGGGTTATGATTAACATGCGCAAAGAAATGGAAGAAGAAATACGCAAGCGACACGACTTAGGACTGTCAGAGGAAGAAATTGAATTTTACAAAGCGATCACTGCTATGGAGCAGGAAGCGTTCTCAAACGAGTTTCTTGCTAGTTTAATCCATAAGGTGGTCAAAGCCTTAAAGAAACAATTAGCCGTAGACTGGACAAGCCCTCACCGCCGAGATGTCTACGCCAAGGTCAAATTAGCTGTCAAGCAAGTACTCATCAGAGAAAAAATTACGGGTCAACAATTGCAATTCTTAACAAACAAATTCATGGAACAAGCCGAACAGCAATATAAAGACTGGCCGATGAATGCGTGACAACGAGAACAGGATAGCACTTTCTTTTCACGTAAATGTTTGATATGATGAATGTCAGGCATTGCTAGCATCCTTTCTATACTTCCACTGTTTTGTTCTTCACAACCTTAACAGTAGAGGGTATTTTAGGAGCTGGCAAGCCTTTTTTTATGCAATGAAGCTCTGCACTTTTTGGTTGCAGAACTCTGTACTTTCATTTTGCACTAAACAACCACTCACTTAATTAAAAAGGAAAAAAGTTCGGATGGATTTTTATTATTCACCGTGTACCACAGAGGCCGTTTATCTAGCGGATATGCTGTGCTGATGGAGTTGAGGTGTTGGAGGACACTTCAACTCCTTTTTTGTCCTCTTATTTATATTATAATATTGGCTTTGCATAAAAAACCTTTTTTATTTAATGGACACCTCATCACACGTTTTTCATTTATATCAGAGGTAATATATATTGTTTCCATTCTCTTTTGTCAGGGTCTTCATAATCGCCTATATCTAGGTGAGGGGGAATTGCATCGTATTGTTTTAATCTGGATCTAATATCTTGGATTATCAATCAAATTGTTCATTATGTATCATTCGGCTTGAGTAGTAATAATAAAATATTTCGGACTAAAACCTTCCAAAGTTGCCAAAACTAAATTTAAATAGTGTGAATCAAGGAGAGATAGAAAAAATGAAGGATATCAAAGGGAGAAAGTTTGGATTATTAACGGCAACAACAGTTGTTGGAAAAGCCAGAGACGGATCTTTAATAGGGAAAGTCATTTTTGATTGTGGGAAAGAAGGTGAGGTTAATGGGGTTTTCCTTAGAAATGGTTCCAAGCAACACTGCGGTTGTTTAAACAAACATGGAAATCGGTTTATTGATTTAACTGGAAAGAAAATTGGTCATTTAACTGTCATTGGGATCGCAGGAAAAGCTAAAGATGGTAGCTATATATGGAACGTTTTCTGTGATTGTAATCCGAATTATTCTTTACCTGTTAATGGAGGTGACTTGAGAAGGGGGAGAAAGACTGATTGCGGCTGCCGGCATGGAAATCGAGCAGAACTATTAGGAGAGAAATTTGGAAACTTATTAGTAGTTGGTTTTCACTATAATCCAGAAACAAAGGAATTTATTTGGAAATGCTTATGCAACTGTGGTGAAATTACCACTGCTAGAACTAGAGATTTAACAAGCGGGAAAAAAAGATCGTGTGGATGTCTAAAGTCACCAAACTTAGTAGGGAAAAAATTTGGCAGATTAACTGTAATAAAGAAATTGAATAAAAAGCGAAATGGATATTATCTTTGGAAAGTGCTATGTGACTGTGGAAATACTGATGAGGCCACAACAGGGCATCTAATGAGTGGAGCTAAAAAAAGTTGTGGTTGTTTGAACCATGAGATAGAAGATATAAGCGGTGTAAAAAGAAATATGTTAACTGCAAAGAGGGTAGCAGATTTTAGAAATACAAAGGGCGAAGTATTATGGGAGTTTATCTGTGATTGTGGCGGAGTAACCTATACAACAAGAGATAAATTCATGAGTGGACATACGAAGTCATGTGGATGTTTAAAAGATTTTAGTTTGGAAAAACATCACAATTGGAAAAATGGAGTATCTTCTGTTTCAAGGTTTTTAAGAAGAAGCATTAAAGAATGGAAACAGGCAAGTTTACAATCAACAAATTATAAGTGTTATATTTCAAATGAAGAAGGCGACCTTGTGATTCATCATGCAAATGAACATCATCCTTTTTATAAAATAGTACAAGAAACTTTTGAATTAACAGGCCTTCCAATATATCCGACTATCGGTCAATATACAGAAGAAGAGCTGACCTTATTAAGCAAAACCTGTCTAGATTTACATTTTAAATATGGCTTAGGGATACCATTAAAGCCTCAATTACATGAAGAATTCCATCACACCTATGGATTTACAAATTGGACAAATCAAGATTTCAATAAATTTGTGGAGGAAAAGAAAAAGCAACTGGAGTAATTTGTGCCGATTTCGGCTAAAGCACCACCTCATTTAGCGCTTGCTCAAGTTCGGCCCATAACTGTGGTTTGTTCTGGAGTCCAGTGCAAATAGCTCGCCGTAAAGGCGATCACACTCTCTTTTTCCCGGCCCGTGGAATCAATGGCAAACAAAAGTGCGCCGGTGCAGCGGATGAAAGTAATCAACTGGCTTGGTTGCATTTCTTCATCGATCACCTAGAAGGCTGGTGATTTAACGAAAACTCACGCTCCCTGACAGTGTTTCTCAAATTGAGAAACACTGTCACATCGGTTTCCCATTTCGTGCCGTCCCACGCCGGCTAGAGGCAAACCACCTTTTTTCACAGCCTTCTAGACGAGGTGGACGAACAGCTCGCACGGCAGGCTGCATGAAGAATCGCATTGTCGGCTTAAGGCAAACGGCTGATCGACGTACTATTGTTTCACCAACTGCTCCCCTTCTTCTTTCATCATCCCGTAACGCACCGCTTCTTCGGCTTTTTCTACGATGAACGCCAACAGCCGATGCGAACAGCTGACATCGCCGCCGGAGATCGGCAGTTGCTTTGTCTGACATGGCGTGAATAGTCTCCCTTCTTCTTTCGACAGTTGCTTGGCGGCGAGATCGATCACTGTTTCTGTCATTTTCCGGTAGCTATTTATTTCTAATCACAATCATTTCAGTGAGGAGTGAAAGAATAATCGTTTGCCGCTGACTTCGTTTTCTTATGGGGAAATCCATCTTCTTCTGATATCAAAGCAAAATGCAATGGATAAACCTCATTATCCTTCCCTTCTTCTTTTTTGTTGTTTTGTGTAAGATAAATTTTTGTCAGACAAAAAATAAAGAAAACAGCGGTAGAAAGCAAGCAGAGGTATGAGCAGTGAAAGCATGAGCATCGGTTAAATAGTCTTATTGAACAATTTGAATCGGGGGCGGATAGGGTGTCGGGGCGGCAGTGGTGATGTCCGTGCTGTCGGATGTATCGTTCAAAGAGGTGAAGGAGCAGGTTTTGGCCGTGCTGTACCCGCTGGGTAGTGATGGTTTCGAAAGGGATTACTCATTTGCCACCACTGGAGCGGAAAAAGCATAGTCCGCTATTTGATTTGGCGATAGCCATCGGGATGTTAAAGGTGAAAGGACAGATCAAGGATCCGATTTTGCTGCATGAGACGTTTATAGGAGCGTTGTCGTTAGACGGGACGCTACTGCTGATAGACAGACGGAGTGCTTCCGGCGGTATTGGTGGCGAGACAGCATGGGCTTCAGTTGCAAGGTCAGCAGCTCTCCATTTCTTCCGCTACAAATACAAACGGACTCCGAGTGATCTGGTCTTCCATTGATGCGTTATCAAACCAAACAGACATTGGGAATCATGGCGGTAGGCAGACATAATGTGCAGTAGGGTGGGGTGGATGCCTGTCATCATCTGATCTTCATGCGATTAGTTGAGATGTCGAAAAATACGTGGATGACAGATTTATACCTAGGGATTTTAGAACCGCGAACATGGATGTCCCCCTCTAAACGAATGCGGGGAATATTTAGACTGCAAACATGGATTGGGGTGACAAGAAACAGAATTAAAAAAACAAGTTTTGTAAAAAAGTTTTCCATTTCCCTCCCGGTTGGCAGGTGGGGACTAATACGATCGCACAACGGTATTGATCTGGACGGTTTTGGTATTCTTCGAGCGAAACAAAATGGATGCTGATTTCTTGTAGCTCCTTTCGATTTTCTTCTTGTTGTTTTCCGAGTTTCTGTTTCACGTTTTCTTTTTTCTCATCTCCGTCACCTCTGCTATTTATGCTGGATATGACTAACAAAGCCTTTTTATTATCTATTATATCTCTTCCCCCCCATTTCATGTAGGCGATCATTTTGTCATCGTGAGAACGGTGCTTGCCACCGTTCGAGTGTATGTTCAATTTGTTGTGGGATACTGCAGGCATGTGTGGACCGCAAAGAAAAAAGCGGCGTTTTGTAAAAAGTGTAGAGAATGTCAATTTGACATGAAGCCGCTGCGGGCGTGGTAAAGCGCCGTATCAAGGGCTGTTTTGCCTAAGAGGCAATCACCCCAACACTTCCATGTTCAAGGGATATAGGAAAAGTCCCATCCTCTCCCTGTCCATTTATTTTGCCATAAACAAGAAGCTTAGCAACGGTAAGTGGATGAAGCTGGTTCAGCTGCGACCAAACGAAACGGTAAGAGAGGGAACGGAAAATCGGAATCTACGACACGTTGTTTGAATCTGCTTTGCACCGAATCTCATACTGTCAGGATCGAAAGTAAAAAAAGAAAAAAGGGGATTCACTCCCGCTCCCATTCCTTCCCACAATCCGGACATCGCCATTTGATGACATGATCTTCTTCCCGACTGTAAATGCCGATTTTTCTGGATCCATGAGTAGCGCCGTAATGATGCTGGATTTCTTTCGGAATCGGCGATCCTTGCAAATCTGCCCCGCAAAACGGACAGTATTCTTTGCTATCATCCATGTTTCTTTTGCTCCTTTCGATTGGGCTTTGGATTTATTTTTATCTTTGTAATCAGGATACCATAACTCTTAGGATCCGATCGATAAGTGGTTTTCTGGAGAAAGCCGGTCAAGCCTTATATCGGGCAAAGAAAACGGGGAGAAATAAAATCGTAAAATGGCCTCTTTCATATCGTAGAACATGGGGTGTAAAGCCGATACACAAAGCCTCCAAATCTCTTTTCAAGTGATGATGTTCAACCATATCGTGAAAAAGGAAGACGGTAATGACTGAGAGTGGATGAGGCTGGCCAATGGGCAAGCCTATGTTTATGGATATTTTACGTCAGACAAAAAATAAAAGTGAGAGGGAAGAGGAATACGTCCAAATCATCGATGACGGAGGGATGGAGCGGATGACGCGGCCGCTATTGATTATAGAGGAAAGCTTCACCATAACGGACAAAATCCGCTCAACGGATCAAAAAAGTGGAGTGGATTTGTTATTTTACAGGAAGAAGTTCGAAGTGAAGGGGTAAAAAGGGGGCAATCGAGCTGACGCCTGTCGGGATTCTGACAGGCGTCATTTTTTGTTTTTAATCATCGTGACGAGCAATAGATACCTATAGTTCAACATTTGGAAACACCTTATCGTTACGTTCATTCATCACGATGATTCGTCCCTTTTGTTGGTCCCGATTAGGGATCAACAAGCAGCCATGGCGCCAAACCATTCTGTTCTGAAGTGATCGACGTGGTAACGCATATAGGAAACAAAAAGGAAAAAATGAGTAAAAACGCAGGAGGATCAGGATAAGGAAAACCGAATGGCCACGATGAATCGATACGCACTTTCGTTACCATTTGTTTTTTACAAGAAAAAAGTGCAGAACATTGCAGTATATAAATTCCATATATATGTGTTAAAGCCGATAAAATCCCCACTATAGCCGAATAAAATTCCCCACTTTACAATAGAACCATAGTGTCAATGAGAGGAGTAATGGTTCATGATTACGAATTATGACGCATTCCTGCGAGGAGAAAGCTTATGAAAGAACGAATACACGAGTATGGCCACCGACTCCATTTGCCTGCCATGGCGGAACGATAGTTCGCCATGGCAGAATACGCAGCTACTCTTAATATGCCATATTCGGAGTTTTTGTTCCGCTTATTAGAGGCAGAAATCGTCAAAAGGCAGGAACGATCGATCCAAACGCTCATCAAGGTCCAAACTGCCGTATCGCAAGACGATCGATACGTTTGATTTTACCGCGCAACCCTCGCTGGATGAGCGATGGATTCGAGAGCTGCTTACGTTGTCGTGTATTGACCGAAAAGAAAATATCCTTTTTCTCGGCTCACCGGGGATTGGAAAGACACATCTGGCGATTTCGATTGGAATGGAGGCGATCGCAAGAGGGTATCAAACGTATTTTGTTACCGCCCATGATTTGGTCACTCAGTTAAGAAGAGGCGGCCAAGAAGGAAAGTTGGAGAAAAAGCTTCGTGTCTTTGTGAAGCCAACTGTTCTCATGATCGATGAAATGGGGTGCCTAAAACTGGATCCGAACAGCGCTCATTGCTTATTTCTAGTGATCACCCAGCGGTATGAGCATACCCCAACAAAAGCTCTGGGGAATGGGGAGAAATCGTGGGAGACTCGGTTCTTGCGACGGCGATGTTAGATCGATTGCTGCATCATTCCATACCTAAAGGGGGAAAGCTATCGATTACGGGAAAAGAGACTCCAAGAAGAAAAACAGAGGGACCCATGAGATCCTTCTGGGGAATGTTAAACCGGCGATTTTGGGGAAAACATAATCAACCTTGACATACGAAGCGTGTGCCTACGAAAATCAACGTATTTTTCTAGTGTATAGACGTAAAAGGCTTTTTCTAAATTGTACTTGCCTAAAATGGACTGTCGAACTCGGAGTACAGAAAATATGTAAAAACCCCTTCTCGGTACGGAATTTTTGTAAAAAGTTCTTTGCTGGTACGGGATTTTTGTAAAAACCTCCTTGCCGGTACGGATTTTTTGTAAAGGCTCTGTTAATGTTTAGTGTTGTTTTTTAATATAAAAAAATAGGAAACTCTGATTTCTATGAGTTTCCCTTCCTGCTTTAGGTATAATTCCATCAAATTAGTTCGATTTTTGATGGAAGCAATCTTCACATATGAAACTTCCTTCATTTTTTAAATACGCTTTTATTTCAGTTATCCCTTTACGCTTTGGATAACGTATTTTTATAAAAACAACCTCGTCACCCTTGATTTCCTTACCACATTTAATACACTTAGGCTCTTCCCCAAACTAATTAAATTTTATTTATCTTCTTACTACGAATAAGTTTTATAAAAGTTTCTTTAAAAGACGAATGTCAAATACTACATGGTGAATTTTGAGAGACGCAAACTATCATAAGTTTCTGTCGTCGCAAATACAAAAGATGTTAATAGAAACATACTGTCAGTTTCTTTTGCTTGCCTGTATTTGAATTCCCTATCTGGGTGGGGCCATTATTTTATCTACCCAATCTTCACTTTTGTCGAGTAGATTGGTTATTTTACAGGGAGAAATTCGATGAAATGGGTTAAAAAAGGGCAAAGGGTAAGATAGAATGATAATAGATGATCGATTTTGTTTTTTTACTTTCTTTTCCTTTTACAATTCATATAACAGAAGGCCTTTTTGGCCCAGAGAAATGGTGAAAAATCATCGGTAAGGATGTATTGCGAAAACAGTCGTTGACATTCTTGCCGATGTTTTTTATTTACAAAATATGTTTGGAGGGATTGTGTATGAATCAGTATTATGTTGTGAGAAGAGTGAAGGGGAGAGATGAAGAATTTGCAGTAATCGATGCTTTATCTTTGGATGAAGCCAATGCCATTTTTGAAGTGCGTTATAAAACGTTTAAAGAAAACATGGAAAAAGGTGAATCGTTCTTTATTTTTCAACCAGACGGATCGCTGACATTTGATGAGAATCATCAAGTCAAATTTCCGAGAGGGAGAATGGCGATCATTCATAAATTGTCTTAAAGCAAAAAGAAAAGGAAAGAGGCTGTTCCAAAAGGTCGTAAAGCGACCTTTTGAGGACAGCCTTCTGCTTTGTTTTTACATCATCTGAAGATTTGAAGACTTCCGAATGGTTCAGAAGCCATCTTTTTTCGTTTCCTTCGATAGTTACGGGCAATCGTACCCTCATCATAATCCATCATAAAGGATTTTTTCTTAAACCTGATTATTATTGCCGCGACCATCGTTACGATTTATTGTATCGATGTTTTGGATGATATGTCCTACACATCTTCCGTGTCTAACTGGATAAATGTTATATCTTCACTTAGCATCTCCAACTCTTTCTCTATGTCCTTTAAGTCATGATCATCTTGCAGAGCAGGGATGATATACGGAGTTCGATCCGGATGAAATACGATTTGTTCAACTCCCTCTGGCTGCAGTTGTTTCACTTCATCTCGATGAATCTTCATTAGTCTTTGAATAAATTGATGAAAGTTGGTGTACAAGGATGAGTCATATGCATTAATCACATGCACGTAAACGATTTTAAATAATTGGTCTGATTTTTTAATAAATGGAAGAACACAATGATACAACGATGTCATAAGCAGGCGAATATCTGTTGCTTAGTCCGGGATCCATACTCTTAAATAGGCAGATAATATGTTCATCCGGCGTCGGGTCATTCCATACATTTGCTGCTTCTCATTGGTAAGGAAAACGATTCCCTTAAATGGAATGGGCAAGTATCAATCCAGAAAGTGTAATTTATTTTAATAGAAAATTTGAGTCAAATTAGGAGTCAGGGTATAGTAATAGTCGTCTGGATAGGTCATTCTTCTAAATTTTAGAACACTTGATCTGAGGACATTTTTAAACTATTAGGTATATGAAGTTGTTCATACAGTTAACTGGGTAGGTTTTAATATACCCAGTTAACCCTATGAATCTGTAACTCAATGTGAAATATTTTAGCTTTTCGTTTGAGCCAAATGGAAAAAATACACTTTTAAATCGTTCAATAAAAGAAAGGTTGCATGACGGCCAATACTATTTCGATAAGTGATGGGTCGGATGTACTTTAATTCGTATCTTTTATTTGTATCGTTCGATAGGGCATTGTAAAACCACTGATAAGGCCATCAGTTAAGTATAGATTGATCAAAGTATCATGATAAATTCCGAATACATTCTTTTCAGAATCCGTAGCACATCTAAATTTATATGGCTATAAATTGCCACAAATATTCTGCAAAAGTTATTAAAATTTAGCACAAGTGAAGTTATAATGTTTAAAACAATCGGAGGTGATTTAAATGAAATTAATAGAAGCATTAGAACAATTAAACAACGGAAAATCAATTGCAGAAATTGCAGCTATGGCAGGAATAAATAAAAAAGACTTAGAAAGAAAACTGGCAAATGCAGCAATTGAATTTGATCAAGAAGAAAATGAATATAAATATAAAGGCATTGCACCAGAGGAATCATTGAGTAGAGATGTAAAAAGTAGAATCGTCGTTTTATTAGCTGATAAACCCTTTGTAAAAAAGAAACAAGAAAATCGAACGCCAATAAACGTTGAAGAGGATTTCGATTTAGAATATAAAATGTTCAAAGATTATCTAAAAGCAGATCATTCGTTGTTAACAGAGAAGAAGACCTTTTTCTTAACAGAAAAAATGTATAACACAATAAAAAATCTAAGTATAGAAAAATCATTTAAAATAAATGCATTAGTAAATGTTTTGCTGGAAAGAGGGTTAGAATATTACAAGGTTGATTTAAAAGAAAAGGATGGATGATTATTGGTAATAATCGGTTCTTATGATGGCAGATTCTTTACTTTTATATTATATTTTGCAAAAAAATTGTTGACTTTTCATCATAATCTGATAAAATACAAAACAAATGAATAACTTAATATACGACAAGGGAAAACCCCAAGCTTTACAGCGCTACCTATGCGTATATACACGCATAAGAAGTAG
>Ga0068682_100346_pt1 | contig 30439 bp, 24 predicted proteins | sample CeladaPassaB1F01_FD_62238 | JGI IMG/M metagenome (GOLD analysis project Ga0068682, IMG submission 62238) | Cellulose-adapted microbial communities from the Joint BioEnergy Institute, USA - Passage B1F01 | ecosystem: Engineered > Bioreactor > Continuous culture > Unclassified | place: USA, Joint... | reverse complement strand
CAATCTTGCAGTGGCTTGTGTTGGAAGTCATGGGTCGATGCAACTCCTTCGCCGTTTGCGATCTATAATTCCTCATCATACGAAAAAACACGCCGCATTGCAAAACTTTTTCATTGGCGAAGGAGCCGACGCGGTCACCGGCTGACCGGTCATGCGCCCACCCGTCGGCCGCCAATCCTCACGCCTGCCGCTAGTTAACGTAACGGAGGTCATCCATCCCGCCGCCAACCCGTCGTGCCTGCCGCTAACGGAACCACGTTCCGTTAGACCGCTCCCGTGCGCGTCTGCTTCGCCTGTAACGGAACCACGTTCCGTTACAGCAGCTATTCATTCTGCGCCAACCCCTCTTGCCTGCCGCTAACGGAACCACGTTCCGTTGGACGGCTCCCGCGCGCGTCCGCTTCGCCTGCAACGGAACCACGTCCGTTACGGGAGTCATCCATCCCGCCGCCAACCCTCTTGCCTGCCGCTAACGGAACCATGTTCCGTTAGACGGCTCCCGCGCGCTTCTGTTTCGCTTGCAACGGAACCACGTTCCGTTACGGAAGTCATCCTTCCCGCCGCCAACCCTCTTGCCTGCCGCTAACGGAACCTCGTTCCGTTAGATGGCTCCCGCACGCGTCTGCTTCGCCTGTAACGGAACCATGTTCCGTTACGGGAGTCATCCTTTCGGCCACCAACCCGTCGTGCCTGCCGCTAACGGAACCACGTTCCGTTAGACCGCTCCCGCGCGCTTCTGTTTCGCTTGCAACGGAACCACGTTCCGTTACGGGAGTCATCCATCCCGCCGCCAACCCTCTAGCCTGCCGCTAACGGAACCACGTTCCGTTGGACGGCTCCCGCGCGCGTCTGCTTCGCCTGTAACGGAACCACGTTCCGTTACGGAAGTCATCCTTCCCGCCGCCAACCCGTCGTGCCTGCCGCTAACGGAACCTCGTTCCGTTAGATGGCTCCCGCGCGCGTCTGCTTCGCCTGTAACGGAACCACGTTCCGTTACGGAAGTCGTCCTTTCGGCCGCCAACCCGTCGTGCCTGCCGCTGACCATACCTGGCTTCAAAACATGCTAACGGTCCGGGAGACCGTTAGAGCTACTAGCGGCGGCGCCGGAACACGTCTAACGGTCCGTGGGACCGTTAGCGGGCCGCCAGGTGCGGTCGCGGGCAAGGCGACCCCGCTCCAACGGTCCGGGAGACCGTTGGAACAGACTGCAGCGGCGCCGGAACCTACACCTACACCTGTACCTACACCCACACGCCTTTGCCGCCCGACGCGGCCGCCTCGCGCCGGTACCGGTAATTGAGCTCGCACAGCCGCACCAGCGCCAGCTTCGTGCCGCGCTTCGGCAGCGTGATCCGCACGGGTGCGCCCTTCAGCCGCCGCAGCTCCTCCGCCGTCCGACGCGCGTCCCCGATCCGGTTCACGATCACCTCATCCGGAACGATAGCCGCCGCCCCGGCGAGGGTGTAGTAGCCGACAATCGCCCGGTCGTCCAACACCCCGCGTGCCCGGTCATCCAACACCCCGCGTGCCCGGTCGTCCAACACCCCGCGCGCCCCGCCGATCCGCTCCGCCCCCAGATACTCCATCGCCGACAGCATGCCCCGCTTGATCCGGGCGACCAGCAGCCCGTCCTCCCCGAGATACAGCACGTCCTGATCGTGGCGCGTCTTCAGGTCGACGACCTGCGCATCCGTCTCGCGCTCCAGCGCGCGGACCAGGCGCAGCAGCTCCGCCGCCCGCTCAAAATCGAGCCGCTCGGAGCACCTCTCCATCTCGGCCCGCAGCAGATCAGCCAGCGCGCTCCCGTCGCCCGCGAGCAGCTCCGCCGCCCGTCGCGCCCGCTCCGCGTATTCCGCCTCCGTCTCGTGCCCGGCGCAGACGCCGCCGCAGCGGCCGAGGTGCCAGCGGAAGCAGACTTCGTCCGGCATCGGATCGCAGGTCCGGAGCCGAAACCGATCACTCAACAGTTCGGCGAGCGTCTTCAGACACCACTCGCCGGCCGGTCCGAAGCGCGCCGTCGCCCCGCCGTCCGGTTCCCCCGCAAGCGGCGCAAGCCCGCTCGCCTCTTCCCTCCGCCTGCGGAAGCTCGCGCGCAGCATCGGAAGCGGACCGGCCGTCAGCACCAGTTCGCCGAAACCGCTGTCTTCCCGCTTCAGGGCGCGGTTGACGGGCGGGCGGTGCATTTTGATGAGATGGTTCTCGAGCGTGAGGCTTTCCGTCTCGTTCGTCGTCAGGATGATCTCGATCGAGGCCACGTTCCGGATCAGATCGCGGAACCGGGGATTGGACTGCGGTTGATGGAAGTGGGAGCGAAGCCGGCTGCGCAGATTGACGGACTTGCCGATGTAGAGCGCGCGCCCGTCTTCGCCGCGCATGATGTAGCAGCCCGGCTGTTCGGGATATCGATGCGGGTCAAAAACAAACGGCCTCACCGGCACTCCTCCCGTTGGACGAATCTGCGAACCTCTTGCCGACCGTTCTCCGCTCGCGTTGACGGCCGGTCTTGCGATCGCTACAATCATAGCAAAAATCAAGCCGGGAAGGATGGTGCCGCATGTCGGAAATCTACGCCATCGAAGTCAAAACGATCGACGGCCGGAACATGTCCATGTCGGAATTCGAGGGCCGGGTGCTGCTGATCGTCAATACCGCCAGCAAGTGCGGGTTCACGCCGCAATATGCCGGACTCGAACGGCTGTACGGGAAATACCGGGACCGGGGCTTCGCCGTGCTCGGGTTTCCGTGCAACCAGTTCGCCGGCCAGGAGCCGGGGGACGAGAGCGAAATCGCGTCGTTCTGCTCGCTCAACTACGGCGTCACGTTCCCGATGTTCGCCAAAATCGACGTGAACGGCCCGAACGCGCATCCGCTGTACCGCCTGCTCAAAAAGAAAAAATCCGGCCTGTTCGGCTCCGGCGCCGTCAAGTGGAACTTCACGAAGTTTCTCGTCGACCGCAAGGGCAACGTCGTGAAGCGCTACGGTCCCGCCGCAAAACCGGAAAAAATCGAGGCCGACATCCTCAAGCTGTTGTGACCGCCCCATGCGCACGATCGTACGTGAAACGACGCCCTGGAACGAGATCACCGTCTGCGAGACGAACGCGCTGTTCGGGCAGACCGGCCGGTTCCGCTGCCTCCGCTTCGCCGACGAGGCGGTGCAGGGCGCGATCGACCTCAGGGATCCCGGGCGCGTCGTGCTCGAATATCCCCGGGCGCTCATCCATCTGCTGGAGCGGAACGCGCCGGGCTTCGCGCGGGCGTTCATGATCGGCCACGGCGTCGGCACGATTCCGGCGCGGTATCCCGCCGGCGCGTTCACGGTCGCCGAGATCGACGAGCGGGTCGTTGCCCTGAGCCGGGAGTTTTTCGGCTATCCGTGGAACAACGTCGCCATCGGCGACGGGCGCGCGCTGCTGGAAGCGGAGCCGCCGGCCTCGCTCGACGCCGTCCTGATCGACGCGTTCACGAAGGACGGCACGCCCGGCCATCTGACGACGGTCGAGTGCTTCGAAGAAGCCGCCCGCAGAATGCGCGGTCCCGGCCTCCTGCTCATCAACCTGACGGGCCGCGCGCGCGGCGACCGCCGGATCGCGTCCATCCACGCCTCCCTGGCCAAAACGTTCCGCCATACCGCCGCCTTTTTCCTTCCCGCGTCACCCGGCCGTTCGTACGGCAACATCGTGCTCGCGGGCAGCGGCATGCCGATCTCGCACGGCGCCGACGGCCTGGCCGGATTCCGTCCCTTCGTCCCGGAGCCGGGATACGCCATGCGCGACCGCCCGTAGTCCGACCCCGGGACCGTCTCCGCCCGCGCGCGGCCCGGTCACTCCTCCAGCTTCACGATGAGCACGTTGCTGAGCAGCCGGCCGGGCGTCGTCACATATTTCCCGTTGTAGTACAGCCCGCTCGAGGCGCCGCCGTCGAGGTTCATCGCCTGCCAGGCGCCCGCCTGCCGCATGATCTCGGCGAGCTGCGGAATCGTCGCCGCCGGGACCGTCAGCAGAATGAGCCGGTGGTCGCGGGTGATGCCGAGGGCGCTGCGCGCGCCGCTGTTTGTCAGAATCTTCGGATCGCGGAACCGTTCCCCCTCGACGTCGAGCTCGACCTCGCCGTTCCGCACGAGGCGCGGCCCCGCCTGGATCGCGCCGTCGATGTTGCCTTCCCGGATGAGCGCCGGCATGTCGCCGCCGTCCGCAATCTCCGCCAGATGGTTCCGGTCGTAGATGAACGTCGCGCGCAATTCGCCCACGCCCCGGTTCAGCACTTCTCCGTCGTTCATGATCCAGCCGTACGGCATTTTCGTCTCCGATTCGGTGTACGCGTCGAAGAACGCCCCGTTGATCGCCACCTTCGCGCCGTGCCGCGAGGCGATGCTGTCGAGCGCCTCCGTCTTCCCGATCTGACCGCCCGCCGGAACGACGTCGAGCTCGACGCGCGGGTCCATCAGGTTGATCGTGATCATCTGCGCCTTGAACGACTTGCCGTTGACCGTGAACGCGCGCGATTCGTGGACGATCGGCGGGACGTCCGTCCGGATCGAGCCGATCGGCACGACCGGCAGGCGGATCTCGCCGTCACCTCGCGCGACACGCACCACGCCCGCCTCCGGCAGCCATTCGACCGAAAGGCCCAGCTCGGCGCCCGCGAACCGCAGCGGGACGTAGGTCACGCCGTCCAGCGCGAACGGCGGCGCGTCAAGCGGTTTCGTCTCGCCGCCGACGCTCGCCTCGGACCGGCCGATGTGCAGCACGATCTCCCGGCCTTCGCCGCGCAGGACGATCCGCTGCGCTTCCGGCCGCCACTCTACCGACGCGCCGGAATATTCGCCGAGCAGCCGGAGCGGCACGTACGTTCTGCCGGCGTCCGCATACGCGAACCGCTTCGGCTCCGCGTGCAACTCCCGGGGCGAAGCGGCGGGCAGCAGCATGGCCGCGATCACGGCCGAGACCAAAATACGGATTCCCGTTCCGAATCTCTTCATCGTTCCTCCACTCCATCATGCATGTTCAGGTTTCGCTTGCATGTATATCGGCAAATGTTCCCGCGACGGTGAGTCGGCCGCGGAACCAAAAAACGTCCCCCCGTCCTCGGATCGGACAGGGGGACATGTCAATCAGAACCATCGCGATTTCCGGTAGCGCTCCACGCGCGAGAGCCGCGGCGCTTCCGGCGCGCCGGCCGTCGCCGGCTCCGGCGCGGCCGGACGGGCGGCTTGCGGGACCTCCCGCTCCCGCTCCATGCGCTCGACGCGCTCCCGGAGCTCCCTCACTTCGCTTCGCAGATCGCGGACGGTCCGCTCCCAATATTGGACTGCTCGAACATCCGACGGTCGGCGTCGGCATCCGGCGGCCCGGCTTCCGCGAACTCCGGCTCGGCGCGCACGGCGGAATCAGGCGCAGCCAGCAAACTTTCCAGCTCCGCCTTCGTCACCAATGCCCTCGCCGCCTGCATGTTCATTTCGGACAAGCGGGCCACCCCTCGCGTCTATGGTTACGCCCAGCATACCATATCCGCAAAGGCAGAGGAAGAAAAATCTGCGACTTTCGTCCCAATTCTCGCTCGCCTGCCGCGGCATCCCGGCGCTTCGCGCGGAGCGGGCGCGTCCGGGACCTGTCACGGAAAGATTGCTCCCGCCCGCCGCTTACGCCTCGATCGGCTTGAACGCGATCCAGTCCACCTTGATGCCCGCCTTGACCGGCTCGATCCGGACCTCGTACAGCCCGGCCTCCAGCCGCACCTTGACCAGCTTGCGCGCGAGCCACCGGCCGAAGGTGCCGTTCGTCTGCACCGTCGCCGTGAGGCGTCCGTTCAGATAAATGTTGCACGCGCTCTGGGCGACGAAATGCTCGGGCGACATGACGGCGGCCAAGATCCGGTATTCGCCGGAATGCCCGATGCGGAACCAGACCGTACCTTCCGCGGGCAGCTTCACCCGTGCCACATTGTCGGCCGATTGCGTCCGATCCGGCGAAGGCGCCTTCGCGGGATCCGCCGCCCATGCCTCGAACGTCTTCTCGGGGTTCTGCCTGCGGCGGAACACCGGCGCCCGCATCAGGAAGCGCAGGATGTTCATCGCGCTGCGCTGCAGCTCGCCGCGCGTCAGCCTGCCGGCCGCCAGCGCTTCCAGCGTGTTGTCGCCCATCGCGTTCATCTCCGCGCCGTAGTTCGGCACGACCATGTACAGGTCGTTCTGCGCGCGGACCATCGCGGCCGTGTTCTGCCGGCTCGATTCGCCGCCTTCCACGGGATCGTTCATGCTCGCCCACCAGTCGGTCATGACGATGCCTTCGAATTCCCATTCGCCGCGCAGGATCGTCGTGTTCAGATCGTAGTTCGACGCCGACCAGACGCCGTTGACCGGATTGTAGCTCGTCATGATCGAATTCGCGCCGCCCTGCTTCACCGCAATCTCGAAACCGCGCAGATAGAGCTCGCGCAGGGCGCGCTCCGAGACGGCCGCGTCGACCTTCGTGCGGTGCTTCTCCTGGTTGTTGCACGCGAAATGTTTCAGCGTCGCGTTCGAGCCGCCGCGCATGATGCCCTTCACGCAGGCCGCGCCGAACAGGCCCGTCACGAGCGGGTCCTCCGAGAAATATTCGAAGTTCCGGCCGTTCAGCGGGTTGCGCCGCAGGTTCATGCCGGGGCCGAGCAGAACGTCGATGTCGTTGCTGACGAGCTCCTTCCCCTCGAGCACGTACAGCTCCTCCACCAGCCCGACATCCCAGGTGGCGGCGAGCAGCGTGCCGATCGGCACCTGCGTCGCCTGGTGCCCGCTGTCCATCCGGATGCCCGACGGACCGTCGGCCGTGCAGCCGATCGGCACGCCGAACTTCGAGAACAGCCGGTCGCTCATGCCGCCGAACGCCGACGCCGTGCCCGGCGTCACGAGCGGATTGACCATCCCTTCGCCCCGGACGAGGACGGCCAGATCTTCATCCGTCAGTTGCGCCACGAATTCCTCCAGGCTCGCCTTGCCCGCCTCGACGTCCCGCAGCTTGATGCCGCGGTCGCCGGAATAAGGAATCGCCTCGGGCAGCCGCTCCCGGATCCGGTCGGCGATCGACACGCGCCGCGTCGGCACATCCTCGTACGTCAGCTCGTACGTGCCGTCCGCCCGGCGCGCCCCCGGCTTCATCCGCTTGAACGGCACGGTCGGCGCAAGCGCTTCCTCAAGCTGCTCGACAACGACCAGCTCGGGCACGACATAGCCTTCCCCGCCCTCGAACCGGACGGGCGCCGCGTCCCGGACGCTTGTCCCGACATGGATCACATACGTGCCCGCTTCCAGCACGTAAGCGGAGCGGCGCCCCGTCGCGCCTCCGTCGTCGTACGCGGCCATCCGGCGCACCGGGAACGTAAGCTCGAGCCGCTCCGATTCGCCCGGCCCGAGCAGCCGCGTCTTGGCGAACGCCGCCAGCTCGCGCGCCGGCCGCCCCAGCTTGCCCTGCGGCGCTTCGACATACACCTGCACGACTTCCCGCCCCGCGTATTCGCTGCCGGTGTTGGTGACGGTGACGCCCACGCGGATCATGTTTTCCCCGTCCCGGTCGACAAGCGCCGCCTCTTCGGGCTCGATGCGGAACTTCGTGTAGGAGATGCCGTATCCGAACGGGAAGAGCACCTTCTCCGGACAGAACGTCTCGAAGTAACGGTAGCCGACGTAGATGTCTTCCTCGTAGAAATTGCGCAATTCGCTCCCGTAGTTGCGCGTCGACGGATAGTCGTCGATCGACCGGGCGATCGTGTCGGTCAGCTTGCCGCTCGGCGTCACGTCGCCGGCCAGCACGTCGGCGATCGCGTTGCCGCCTTCCATGCCGCCGTGCCACGCGTAGATGACGCACGGAACCGGATTCGCGAAGCGTCCGTCCTCCAGCCAGCTCATGTCGATGATGTTCGAGACGTTGAGCACGACGACCGTCTGCTCGAAATGCTTCGTCACCGCCTCGAGCATCGCCAGCTCCTCGTCGGTCAGCAGCCAGCTGCCCGGCTCGACAGCGTTGTCCTTGTCCTCTCCCGCCGTCCGGCCGATGACGACGATCGCCTTGTTCGACACCGCCCGGGCGGACCGGACCAGCTCGTCCGTCAGCGGCATTTCCTTCTGGTGCCACGGCTCGGCCGCCCATCTCTTGCCGCCGTCGTCGAACGGATTCTCCTCGATCCAGCTCGCGTAGACGGACGCCAGCTCCTCGTTGACCGCAATGTGCTTCTTGCTCCGGAGGCCATCCAGCAGATTCGTCGTGTACGGCACGTTGACGCTGCCGCCCGATCCGGTGCCGCTGCGGTAATAGTTGATCTGGCAACGCCCGAAAACGGCGACGTTGTCGCCCGGCTTCAGCGGCAGTACCCGCCCGTCGTTCTTCAGCAGCACCGCGCCTTCCGCCGCCACCTTCCGGCTGAACTCCGCGAAACCGGGCAGCGGGATTCCGTACTTCTCGTTGTCCAAGTGCGCCCCTCCCTCGGGTGTGATGTTCCATCGTCCTGTGCCATTATAGCAGAATACGGGGAACGTTTTCACGGAAGCGCTTTATTTTTCTCCCACGATGAGGAAAAAAGCAGGAATCGCGTCAGCCATCCCTTGAAGCGCCGAGCTCGCTCCGGATGCGCTCCCGGTTCTTCCGGTGGCACTCCCGCAGGTTCCGCGGATAGGGGCAGCCGTCGATCATGGCGTCGATCGCCGGCCCGTCGCCTGCCGCGACGAGCTCCCGGAGCCGCCGGATATACGCGGCATCCCGCCGAATTCTGCGCCGGATCTCTTCGATGTCCGACGTTGCGGTGCCGTGCCCGGGAACGAGCAGGCTCACCCGGTGGCGGGCGAGAATCGTCTCCGCCTTCGCGAGCGTCTCCTCGTACCGCCGGCTGTCATGGTCGATGATCGGGAATTCGACATCGGACAGGTAATCCCCTGCGATCCAGACGCCGGCCGGCTCGACGATCGCGAACAGCCCGTCCGGGGTGTGGCCCGGGCTCTGATAAAAGACCAGCCGCGTCCCGCCGATCACCATCTCCTCGCCGTCTCCGGCGATCGCGCGATCGACCTCCGGGTACGCGACCGGATAGTCCCGGTCCAGGTAATACGCGTCGTCGAAGGCGCGGATCTCTTCGAGAATCCGGTTCCGCTCGCCCTCCGGCTTCGCGGCGAACCTCGAGCTTGCGATGACGGCCGCGCCGGGGAAGGCGCCGTAGCCGAGGATATGATCGAAGTCCGAATGGGTGAGCAGCAGACAGACCGGCCGCCCGGCCCGGATCGCCCCGACATGCGCCCGGATCCGCTCCACTTCGTCCGGCAGCCAGCACGGGTCGACGACGAGCACCAGGTCGTCGGTCGCGATCACCGCCGCGTTCGTCTTGTACAGGACACTCTGAAAAAGATCCGCCTTCGCGCGGGGCTCCTCCACTTCCTTCACGCTCCGATCCGTTCGCAAACTGCCGCGCCCTATCAGGGCGAATACCGGTACGCGTCGATCTGCCGCGCCCATTCCCCGAGCTGCGTCTTCAATTCCTCCCGCCCCCAATCGTGCTTGTCCGCGATAAAGAGCGGCGGATAACCCGTTCCGTATGTTCCGTGAGAGGTCAGCATGCGGCTGAGCCCGACCGGTCTCGCGACGGTCGCCTCGCGCATGAGCCACTGTTTCAGTTCGTCATCCCGCGACACGGGTTCGTAGCGGTACCCCGTCCGGTATTGTTGCAGCGTGTTGTCGGCGAGGAAATTCATCGCCTCGTCGCTCGATTCGCCTCCGATGAACTTGAGCAGTTCCCGGGCCAGCTCCTGCTGCGGAGAATCCTTGTGGATCGCGAGCCCGGTCATCAGCGATATGTTGCGCCGGCTGCCGTCCGCCCCCGAGGGAAGCGACGCGATCGCGTAATCGCCTTTCTCGGAGCGGATCGCCTTGTAGAGCCGCGAAGCCCAGGCCATCCCCAGTGCCGACGATTCGTACTCCATGAGATAGGGGTTGTTGTACATGGCTTCCGCGGGAACGGCTTGCAGCAAGGCCTCCAGCGCCGCGGTGGTGGCGTCGCTGTCCAGCACGCCCGCGGCCGCCTCATGCTGGGCCGGGAACGAGCCGCCCAGCGCTTCGATGAACGGTTGCGCCGTCTCGAGCTCGGCCGTGAGCAGCACCTGCAAACCGGCGCCGACGGCCGCCCGGACGAGCTCGCCGAATTCCGTCATCGTCCATCCTTCGCTCGGCTCCGCAAGCCCAAACATGCGCAGCGCCGCGCGGTCATAGTAGATCAGCATCGGATCGCTGCGAACGGGCAGCAGGTACGGTTCGCCGTCCAGCGCCATCCGCTCGATGACCTCCAGGTAGGCGCCCGACCAGGCGTCCGACCGCTCTTCGACCAGGTCCGCCAGACTGACGATCCGATCCCGCGCCAGCAGACCGGCCTCCGCCGGCGTCATCTCGATGATGTCCGGCTGATATTCTTCCGCGCGGTCGAGCAGCGTCTTCATGGTCAGCATGTTCGAGCCCAGGCCGGTAACGAGGTCCAGCACCTCGATCTCGACGTTCGGATGCAGCTCCGTGAACGCTTTCATCCGGTCCTGGATCGGGTGTTTCTTGAATCCCGCCTTGTACGGTTTCACTTCCTTCGACTCGAATCCCCCGAGCAGCGCCACCCGGAGCGTGCCGCTCAGCTTGCTTTCCGGTTCCTGACGGATGCCGGGCAGCGCCGACTGGCAAGCCGTCAGCAGCAGCGCCGCCGCCGTCATGGCCGCCACCCATGCCGTAATCGTTCTTATCATCCGAACCCCCCGCCTGTATTCCCAATAATCTATCATAATGTGCTATATTTTACCTTTCCGAAGAATACAAAAAAGTCCGGAATATCAGGTCGAATTCCCTGATTTTTCCGGACTTCGCCGCAGGCCCGTCGCGCCCGCGATCGCTTGGATCGATCGAACGCCGCGCGCCGCCGCGGCGGTTCTTCCGTCATGCCGTTCGCCCCGCTCCGAGCCGCAGCGCGTATTCGGCCAGCGTCCGCGTCATGACGCCGGTCGCGCCCTTCAGCTCCCAGCCCCGGTCCTTGAACAGCCAGGCGGTGCCGCCGATGTCCAGGTGGATCCACGGCAGCCCGTCGGCGAATTCGCCGATGAACAGGCCGCCCGTGATCGCGCCGGCGTAGCGGCCGCCGCTGTTCTTCAGGTCGGCGGCGTCGCTCTCGAGCTGCTTGCGGTATTCCGGCCAGGACGGCAGCTGCCAGATGCGCTCGCCGGTCGCCCGGCTCGCCTCGAGCAGCCCGGCGAGGAATTCGTCGTTGTTCGTCATCGCGCCGGTCGTCACGTCGCCGAGGGCGACCATGACGGCGCCGGTCAGCGTCGCGACGTCGATGAGCCGCGTCGCGCCGCGCCGGATCGCGGTCGTCAGCCCGTCGGCCAGCACGATCCGGCCTTCGGCGTCGGTGTTGACGACCTCGACCGTCCGGCCGCTCATCGTCTTCAGCACGTCGCCGGGCTTCAGCGCCCGGTCCGACGGCATGTTCTCCGCCGCCGGGATGACGGCGACGACGTTGAGCTTCGGCTTCGCCTCGCCGATCACCCGCATCGCGCCGAGCACCGCGGCCGCGCCGGCCATGTCGGAAATCATCTCCTCCATGCCGTCGGCGCGCTTGAGCGAGATGCCGCCGGTGTCGAACGTGATGCCCTTGCCGATCAGGCCGAGCTTCTCCTTCGAATCCGGATCGCCCTCATAATGCAGGACGATCATGCGCGGCGGATTGGCGCTGCCCTGACCGACCCCGAGCAGGCCGCCCATCTCCATCTCCGCCGCGGTCCATTCGTCGATCACTTCGATATCGAGCTCGAATTCGTTCGCGAGCGCCTCGGCTTCGAGCGCCAGCATCTCCGGCGTCAGCATGTTGCCCGGCAGATTCGTCAGCCGCCGGGCGTAGGCGACCGCCTCGCCGAACATCCGGCCGCGGACGAGGCCTTCCCGGAACGACTCCTCCGTCCCGGCCGGATCGGCCGGCTCCCCGGCCGGCGCGAACACGACGCGCAGCTTCGGCTCGGCCGGCTGCTCCCGGCGCTGCGGCACGCGCGCGGCGGCGCCGAGCATGAAGCCTTCCGCAAGCGCCTGCGCGCGGGTCCGCGCCGTCTCCGGCGCCCCGGCATCCGCGCCGCCCGTCAGCAGATCCGCGCCGACCAGCGCGCACACTTCTTCCGTCTTGAGCTGCCTTGCGGCCTTGGCCGCGGCCGCGCCCGCCTGGCGCAGCGCGTCGGGCGAGCCGTCGCCGATGCCCGCGAGCACGACATAGCCGGCCTTCATCGTGCCGAGCGTCGGGATCGTCTGTACGCTGCCCGCTTCTCCCTTGAACAGGCCGGTTTCGCCCATGCGCCGCGCGGCGTCCGCCACGGCGGCGGGCAGGGCGGCGAGCGCCGACCCGCTTCTTTCCCCCGCGTCCGGTCCGGCGAAGACGACGACCGCGCCGGCGCCGTCCAGCGCCTCACGCGCCGCGCCCGTATAGATCAACTCCACGACTCCCAAGTTTCATCCTCCACATCCGGTTGCTTTGCCCGTATTCCAACCCTTGCCAAACAAAAGAATCGGGCGCTAACCCGATTCTAATGCTTTACTCCACCGAAGGCAAATAGATCTTGAACTCCGTTCCCTCGCCCGGACGGCTGCTCACGCGGATCGTGCCGCCGTGGTTGCGGATGATCCGGTAGCTGACCGACAGCCCGAGCCCGGTTCCCTGCTCCTTCGTCGTGAAGAACGGGTCGAACAGCCGGCTCATCGTCGCCTGGTCCATCCCCTTGCCGTTGTCGCGGACCGCGATCTCGACGAGCGCCCCTTCCTTCCGCGCGACGATGTCGATGCGCCCGCTCCGCTCGCCCCCGAGCTCGGTGATCGCGTCCAGCGCGTTCTTCACGATGTTCAGCATGACCTGCTTGATCTGCTTGACGTCGATCGACACTTTCGCCTGCGCGTCGTACGCTTCGAGACGCAGCTGGCAGCCGCGCATGATCGCCTCGCTCTCCGACAGCAGCATGACTTCCTTCAGCAGCGATTCGATCGTGACGATTTGCGCCATCGGCGCGGTCGGCTTGCTCGAGTTGAGGAATTCGTAGATGATGTCGTTCGCCCGGTCGATCTCTTCGAGAATGATGCGCGCGTATTCCTCCTTGCCGAGCGTCATCAGATGCGGCCGCAGCAACTGGATGAAGCCGCGGATCGAAGTGAGGGGATTGCGGATTTCGTGCGCGATCGAAGCCGCGATTTTGCCGAGCATGGCGAGCTTGTCGTTCTGGTAGGCCGTCTGCTCGATCTGCTTGAATTCGGACACGTCCTTCACGCTGACGAGATAATGGCCGTCGAGCTGGTCGCCGTACGTGATCGTGACGAGCAGATGGCGGCCGCGGGCGTCCTGCAGCTCGAAATATCGCGAGCGCTTCAGCGCCATCTCCTTGCAGATCCGGAGGATCATCCGCCTGACGGGACGCTTGAGCCTCGGGTGAAAAAGAATGTTCCGCAACGTGCAGCCGACGAGCGTCTTCCGCGGCACGTCGAGCAGACTCGCCATCTGCAGATTGATGAAAGACAGCGTGCCTTCGCCGTCAAAAAGAGCGATGCCGCTGTCCATATGTTGCAGTACGCTTTCGTACTTGTTCTTCACGTCCACGAAGGAGCGGCGCGAGCGGTGGAGCTGCTCCCGCATCTCCGTATACCAGCTGGCGGTCGTATCGTACTCCGGTTTCCTGCCTCGCAAGGCCGTCATGATCTCGATCAGGAACGGAAACGATCGGTCGTAGATGCCGACCGCCTCCTCGGGTTCCGCGTTGGCCACCAGCATCTGCACGGCGGCATGGTGCATCGCGACGATCTCCTCCGGCCGCATCCCTTCCAGTGTGCGGCCGAGTTCGACCGCGTTCTGGAGCGAGACCGGCGATTCGGTCCTCAGATAGGCCGCCAGCGCGGGAAAATATCGCCTGCTGGTCATGAGCATCCAACCGCCCCCTCCGCGTTCCGGACGGAAATGCCGGTTCGGGGGCAAAGCCCGTCGCTCGCCTTCCAAAGCAATCGGCATCGCCTCCGTCGATAGATTCGCGGATGCGCATTCATTCCAAGGCTGGAAAACCCCGGTATCCTAATCATAGGGAGGGGCGGCGAGGCATGTCAACCGAAGAGTTTGTCGATTTGTGAGGAGTCGCGACTGCGTCCCGCCTCATGGTCGAAACCGCTCAGACGGGCGCGAATCCCGGACCCGCGAATCCGGACGAAAGGCCGAAATCCCCGGAAAACCGGGAGGTTCCGGTCGATCGACCCACCCGAACGGCCCGCCTTCCCTTCCGCTTCCGGTCCGCGTTCCGATCGCCGGGATCGGTTTTCCCGGGAAAGCCGATTTGTCCAAAAATACGATCGCTCTTCGCTTCATCTGCTCCTGTGTCCGGGTTGCTCCCGCTTCTGTTGCTCCTGCCGGCCGGATGGCTCCCGCTTCTGTTGCTCCTGCTGACCGGGGCGCTCCTGTGTCTTTTTCTCCTGATTCTTGCTGTGCACCGGCTGATAGCTCTGCCCCTGCCGGTTGTTTTTTTCCGGTTCCTGATGCCGCGTTTGTCCGTATGTCTGATTTTTGCCGTAGGCATCCTGCTGTTTCGGTCCTTGCCGCTCCCGCTCCCGCATCCGTTCCTGCGCATCGCCGGGGGACTGCCGACCCATCTGCTTGTTCTGATCCTGTTGTCCGCCCGGTCCTCCCCGCTCGCGCGATTCCTGGCGCTTGTCCTGTTCCCGTCGCCCGTTCTGCTCTTTTGGCCCGTCCTTCGCCTGTTGGTTCTGTTTCGGCTGCGATTGCTCCCGCGTCTGCCGCTCCCGGTCGTCCTTCCGTTCCGCCCGCGGGTCCTCCCGCGCCGGTTCGAGCAGGTTCTGCCGCATCCACGACGGTCCGTCCGTCCACGACGACCACCGCGGATCGCCGGCGATGTCCGGCGCGTTCTTGCCGGGGTGCGCCGAAGGACCCTGGCCGCCGCTTCCCGAATGCGGCTTGCCGTTCGCCGCGGACGCTTTTTGTCCGTTGGAGGACGAAGATTTGCCGATGTCAGCCGACGCTTTTTGTCCGTTGGGGGGCGAAGACTTGCCGATATCCGCCGACGCTTTTTTTCCGCTGTCGGACGAGGCCTTCCTGTCGCTGTCCGCCCGGGCTTTCTTGCCGTTGTCCGCCGGGGTCTTCTTTCCGCTGTCCGCCGAAACCTTCTTGCCGCCGTCTCCCGCGGCCTTCTTGTCCATGCCCGCGTCCGCGGATTTGCCCTGCGCGGATTTGCCCTTCGCCTTCCCGGCCGCCTCCTTCGCCAGTTGCTCGGCCAGCTCGCGCTTCCGCTCTTCGTCCGAGCGCCCTTCGCCGAGTACGCCGGCAATGCCGCCATAAGGTTCAACCGCCTGGCGGATCGATCCGTTCTTCAGATCCTCGAGCGAGACCGGCAGTCCATGCTTTTCGGCGAGCAGGTAGACCGCCATCTTGCCCGGCGAGACGCCGCTTGCGAGCGCCGTCTCCCGCAGCTCGCCCGGCGCGCGGACGATCGTCACCGCGATGTTCCGGCCTGACGCCGCGGAAGGCTCGCGCCCGGACGCCGCGATCCCCTTCGAACCGTCGACGCCGGCCGGGCCCGACGTTCCCGATTCGCCCCCCGGCTGCCCGGCTGCGCCCGGTCCGGATGGTCCCGGCGCTCCCGATCCGGCAGCCGATCCGGTCTGCCCGGCGGTTCCCGGTCCGGCGCGACCCGACGTTCCCGAATCGGACTGTCCCGCGTCCGTCCCCGACGGCCCCGAGGTTCCCGTTCCGGACGCCCCGGCGGTCTCCCCGTTTCCGTCCTGCCCGGGCTCCCCTCCGGCGAGCAGCGCCGCCGAACGAACGGCCTGGTCGATCTCCCGCACCAGTTCATCCTCGAACCGCCCGTCGACATCCGCCGCCGTCATGCTCGTGACGAACACCTCGCCGCCGTCCCGCAGATACTCGGCCGCTTCCGCGTTGCGAATGATCTCCGCCGCCACCTCGCCGACCGGCCGCCGCCGGTAGTCGATGCCCTCGACCACCCGCTCGCCGTCCGCGTTGAGCGCGCGGAGCTCGACAACGGCGCGCTGCCGGTCCACGCCGATCTCGACGCTCGGGTTGATGTCGATCGCCACATACGCCGCGACCCTCGGTCCGTCGAAGACCGGCAGCCGGACCAGGCCGATCGCGACCAGCAGCAGGCAGGCGGCCGCGGAGGCGGCGAGCAGGAAGCGCCGGCGCCATACCGAAAGGCGGCGCGTCGGCCCATCGAACCCGATCTCCTCGCCCACCGTCGCTCCCGGCCGGCCGGGCACCTCCACGAATTCGCCTTCCGGCGTCAGGACGACGAGGCCGCGCCGTCCCTCGGCCATCACAATTCCCCTTCTCACGATCCCGCCTCCCTCGACGCCGCCGCTTCCCGCGCGGCCGGCAGCAGATACGATTTCAACAGCGGATAGTCGCCCGACAGAATCAGCGCCGCCGCCATGATATATTTCCGGTTCCGCTCGAGCGTCTTGCGCGACACCCGGCAGATTTCCATCAGTTCCTTGATCGGCAGACGGCCGTGCCGCTCCATGAGCTCCATGAGCTCCGGGCGGCCCGCCAGCGCCGCGCCGATGCCGAGCAGCATGGCGCGCGAGTCGGCGTGCCGGGGCGACCGGTCCGCGAGATCGGCGAACGTGATGCCGCTTTTCGCGAGCCGCTCGGCCAGCGACTCGATCTCGAGCCGCCGCATTTCCGACAGACGTTCGGAGGCGTACGCGTCCAGCGCGCCCGCCGTCTCCGCGGCGTTCACGGGCGATTCCCCGCCCGGATCGCCTTCGAACGCGCTCATTGGCACCGATCGCGCATGCCGCTGCTCCCGGCGGACATGGTCGATCAGCCGTCTGCGGATGACCGTGTCGGCGAATCCGAGGAACGATTTTCCGGCGCCGCCGTCGTAGCCGTCGATCGCTTCGTTGAACGCGGCCAGGGCGATGCTGTATTCGTCGTCGCGCGACGGATCGATATATTTTTTGCAGAAACGGCTGGCCGTCCTGGCGATGTAGGGCCGATAGTCCGCGATGAACGTCTCGCGGAGGCCGTCGTCCCCCGCCCGGATGCGGGCCACGACCTGCTCCGGCGGTTCCGGCGCGGCGTCTCGCGCGTCTCCGCCGGTACCGGACTTGCCGAACAGCCGCTTGATGAGCAGAAGAATCAACCGCCCCACCTCTGTTCACATATCGTTCGGAGGCGTGTCCATTTTTCGGGGGGTATGGACAAAATCGGTGACAAAAAAATCAGCCTCCTCGCGGGAGGCTGTCAAGTCGGATTCACCCGTTACGTTCGCCGGCCGCTTGCGCGCCGCTTCGCCAGCTTGTTGCGCCGGTTGTTCAGGACGACGAGCCGCCGCTTGAGCTGCTCTTCCCACTCCCGGTCGCCGAGCTGCTTGGCGAAGGCCAGCAGATCGAGCGCCATGTCAATCTGGTTCAGCACGATCTCCATCGGATCCTCGTCCTCGTGATTCACGCAGTTCGCCAGCAACTCTTCGCGCTCCTGATCGACATAGTCGCGGAAATCGACCTCGGAGGCTCCGTCCCCGTGCGCGTATTCCGCGAGCAGTTCGTATTCCTGTTCGACCAGATGATGCACCTCGACACGATGGCATACAGGACAAAAGAGTATCGGCACATTGTGGATGAACGTGCGGTAATATTTCATTGTTCCCCGGGTGCCGATCATGCTCGCGCCGCAGCAGAAACTCATCGCCGTCACCTCCGATTCGGCCGGATCATCCTTTCCTTGCCCCATTGTATTCGCCGCCGGATGTCCGAATTCCTTCACCTGTTCGACAACAATTTGCCGCGGCCGCCGACAACGGGCCCGCCGGAAACGGCGGAACGCCCGCCCGGTCAACATCCGGAAACGCCCGCCCAGACAACAACCGGACGGGCGCTGCCCGTATGCCGCAACTCCGGATCGCGAAACCGACAAAAAAGAGGCTGCCCGCAAGTCCATTGTGACTTGCCGACAGCCTCTGCCGCATCTCACTTCATCGCGGCGACGATCAGATCGCCCATCTGTTTCGTGCCGACCGCCTTGCTCCGGTCGGTCGCGATGTCCGCCGTGCGATGGCCGGCGTCCAGCACGCTCGCGACGGCGTCCTCGATCGACTGCGCGGCTTCGTGGTAGCCGAACGTCAGCCGGTACATGAGCGCGACGGAAAGAATCGTCGCGATCGGGTTCGCGATGCCCTGACCCGCGATGTCCGGCGCCGAACCGTGCACCGGCTCGTACAGGCCGAACGCGCCTTCGCCGAGCGATGCGGACGACAGCATGCCGATCGAGCCGGTCAGCATGGCCGCCTCGTCGCTCAGGATGTCGCCGAACATGTTCTCCGTCACAATGACGTCGAAGCTTGCCGGACGGCGCAGCAGCTGCATCGCGCAGTTGTCGACGAGGATGTGTTCGAGCTCGACGTCCGGGTAATCCGGCGCGACCCGGTTCACGACCTCGCGCCACAGGCGGCTCGTCTCGAGCACGTTCGCCTTGTCGACCGACGCGAGCTTCTTGCGGCGCGTGCGGGCGATCTCGAACGCCTGGCGCACGATCCGCTCGATTTCATGCACGTTGTAGACGCACGTGTCGACCGCTTCCTCGCCGTAGGCGCCCTCGCGGCGGAACTTGTCCCCGAAGTAGATGCCGCCGGTCAGCTCCCGCACGACGATCAGGTCCGTGCCCTCGAGCACTTCCCGTTTCAGCGTCGACGCGTCCATCAGGCAGTCGAAAATTTTCGCCGGACGGATGTTCGAGAACAGCCCGAGCGCCTTGCGGATGCTGAGCAGTCCCGTCTCCGGGCGAAGCTCCTTCGGATTGTTGTCCCATTTCGGGCCGCCGACCGCGCCGAGCAGCACCGCGTCGGCCGCCTTGCACATGTCGAGCGTCTCCTGGGGCAGCGGCGTCCCCTTCTCGTCGATCGCGATGCCGCCGAACAGGCCGTGCTCGAACTCGAAGCTCAGCCCGTACAGCTCTTCCGTCCGCTTCATGACCTTGATCGCTTCCGCGACCACCTCGGGACCGATGCCGTCGCCGGCGATGACCGCGATTTTCTTCGTATCCGCCATTAAGCTTGCTTCCTCCCCGTCAGATCAGGCTCATCCGGTCGCGCCGGCGCGGCGACTTGCGCCGTTCGATCAACCGGTTCAACGCGTCGATGTACGCGCGGGCGCTCGCCTCGAGAATGTCGGTGCTGAGGCCCCGGCCCTGAGCCGACACGCCGTTCTGCATGAGCACGACGGACACCTCGCCGAGCGCGTCCTTGCCCTGCGACACCGATTTGATCGAATAGTCATCCAGCTCGACCTGCTCGCCGGTGAGCGCGTCGATCGCGTTGTAGATCGCGTCGACCGACCCGTTGCCTTCGGCGCGCTGCTCCTTGACCCCTTCGCCCTGCACTTCGATCGCGACGGTTGCGCTGGGTACGGAACGGTTGTCGAAGGAGACCTGCAGTTTCTCGAGACGGTACACTTCCGGCGTGTCGACGAGCTTTTCCTCGAGCAGCGCCCGGATGTCCTCGTCGCTCACCTGCTTCTTCCGGTCCGCGAGATCCTTGAACTTCGCAAACGCCTCGTTGATCGCCTCGTCGTCCAGATCGTAGCCGAGGTCGATCAGCTTCTCGCGGAACGCGTGGCGGCCGGAGTGCTTGCCGAGGACGAGTTTCGACTCGACGAGCCCGATCGTCTCGGGCGAGATGATCTCGTACGTCGACTTCTCCTTCAGCATGCCGTCCTGGTGGATGCCCGATTCGTGCGCGAACGCGTTCGCGCCGACGATCGCCTTGTTGCCCGGAACCGGCATGCCCGTCAGCTTGCTGACGAGACGGCTCGTGCGCGCGATCTCCTTCAGGTTCAGCGTCGTCTTCGCCTGATAATGGTCAAAACGGGTCTCCAGCGCCAGCGCGACCTCCTCGATCGCGGTGTTGCCCGCCCGTTCGCCGATGCCGTTGATCGTGCCTTCGACCTGCTCGGCGCCGTTCTCGATTGCGGCGAGGGCGTTGGCCGTCGCCATGCCGAGGTCGTCGTGGCAGTGGGCGCTCAGCTGGATCTTCTCGATGCCCGGCACTTTCTCCCGCAGCGTCTTGAAGATGTTGCCGAACTCCATCGGCGTCATGTAGCCGACCGTGTCCGGAATATTGACGACGGTCGCGCCCGCGCGGATCGCCATATCCGTCACTTCGCACAGGAAGTCCAGCTCGGTGCGTCCGGCGTCCTCCGGCGAGAACTCGATCTTGCTGAAAAATTTCTTCGCGTACCGGATCGCCGCCTCCGCCGTCTCGAGCACCTGCTCCTTCGTCATCCTCAGCTTGTATTGGCGATGGATCGGCGAAGTCGCCAGGAACAGATGGATGCACGGGTCTTCGGCGCCTTGAAGCGCTTCCCGGACGGCGTCGATATCCTGGGTGCGCGAACGGGACAGGCCGATGATCGTCGCGTTCTTGACCGCCCGCGCGACCGCGTTCACGGCGGCCAGGTCGCCGGGGGAAGCGGCCGGGAAGCCGGCTTCGATCCGGTCGACGCCCAGCTTCTCGAGCTGCAGCGCGATCTCGACCTTCTCCTTCGTGTTCAGATTGACGCCCGGCGATTGCTCACCGTCGCGGAGCGTCGTGTCGAAAATATAAATCTTCCGCATGTTGCACCTCCATGGCGCCCGCTCTCATCGGGTTGCCGCTGTGGGATGGCCCCGGGCCCGAACGCTTCCGGACAGCACGGCGCGCCTTGCCCGCGCGTGAACGCGGGCAAGGCGCCGTCCGTCCGATCTTTGACCGGTGTTATTTTTTGATCCAGTGCATCAGTTCGCGGAGCTGCTTGCCGACCGTCTCGATCTGATGCTCGGCTTCGCGGCGGCGGATCGCCGTCAGCACCGGGCGGTTCGACTGGTTCTCGAGAATGAACTCGCGGGCGAACTTGCCGGACTGGATATCGGCGAGGACGCGCTTCATCTCTTTCTTCGTCTCTTCCGTGATGATGCGCGGTCCCGTCACGTAATCGCCGTATTCGGCCGTGTTCGAGATCGAGTCGCGCATCGCGGCGAGGCCGCCTTCATAGATCAGGTCGACGATCAGCTTCAGTTCGTGCAGGCACTCGAAGTAGGCCATTTCCGGCGCGTAGCCCGCTTCGACCAGCGTCTCGAAACCGGCCTTGATGAGCGCGCTCGTGCCGCCGCAGAGCACGGCCTGCTCGCCGAACAGGTCCGTCTCCGTCTCTTCGCGGAACGTCGTCTCGATGACGCCGGCGCGCGTGCAGCCGATGCCCTTCGCGTATGCGAGGCCGATCGCCTTGGCGTTGCCGGTCGCGTCTTGCTCGATCGCGATCAGGCCGGGAACGCCGAAGCCTTCCACATACGTGCGGCGCACCATGTGGCCCGGCGATTTCGGCGCGACGAGCAGGACGTCCATGTCCGGACGCGGCACGATCTGGCCGTAGTGGATGTTGAAGCCGTGGGAGAACATGAGCGCGGCGCCATGCTTCAGGTTCGGCTCGATCTCCTCGCGGTACACCTTCGCCTGCGTTTCATCCGGCATCAGGATTTGCACGACATCGGCAATCTTGACCGCTTCGGCGACGGAGAGCACTTCAAACCCGTCGTTCTTCGCCTTCTCCGCCGATTTGCCCGGACGGAGGCCGATGACGACCCGAACGCCGCTGTCCCGCAGGTTCTGCGCTTGCGCGTGGCCCTGGGAGCCGTAGCCGATGACCGCTACCGTCTTGTTCTGCAGGACGCTGAGGTCTGCATCATTCTCGTAGTACAGTTTGACTGCCATTGCGATTGAGCGCCTCCTTCAAAATATGCACATGTTCCATCTTACCTCATTCTGCCGCCGGTTGCATCCCCCAAACGGCAAAGTCGGAAGTTTTTTCTCCGGCAATGCCGGCTTACCGGTTGCCCCGGATCATCGCGGTCACGCCGGTCCGGCTCAGCTCGCGGATGCCGTACGGCTTGAGCAGCTCGATGATCGCGTCGATCTTGTCCGTATCGCCCACGGCCTGGACGATCATCGTCGACGCGCCGATGTCGACGACGGACGCCCGGAACGTCTCGACGACGCCGAGAATTTCCGGCCGGGCCGACGGTTCCGCGTGCACCTTGATGAGCGCGAGCTCCCGCGCCACCATCGGACTTACGCTCAGATCGACCACCTTGATCACATCGATCAGCTTGTACAACTGCTTGCCGACCTGCTCGATCGTCTTGTCGTCCCCGGTCGTCACGATGACCATCCGGGACAGGCCCGGCTCTTCGCTCTCGCCGACCGTGATGCTCTCGATATTGAAGCCGCGCCGGCCGAACAGGCCGGCGACGCGCTGCAGCACACCGGGCTGGTTGTTGACGAGAATCGATATCGTATGCCGTTTCATCTTACGCATCCCCCAGAATCATTTCGTCGATCGTATTGCCCTGGGTGACCATCGGGTAGACGTTCTCGTGCTTGCGGACGACGAACTCGACGACGGCCGGACCGTCATGCGCCAGCGCCTTCTCCCACGCTTCCCGCGCCTCCTGCTTGTTCGTCGCGCGGAATCCGCGCACGCCGTACGCTTCGGCCAGCTTGACGAAGTCCGGGCTGCCGGCGAGGTCGATGTGGCTGTAGCGGTTGTCGTAGATGATCTCCTGCCATTGCCGCACCATGCCGAGCACCTGGTTGTTGATGATCGCGACCTTGACCGGGATGTTGTTGATCGCGCAGACCGCCAGCTCCTGGGCGCACATCTGCATGCCGCCGTCGCCGTTGATCGAGACGACCGTCCGGTCCGGGAACGCCATCTGGGCGCCGATCGCCGACGGGAAGCCGAATCCCATCGTGCCGAGGCCGCCGGACGTGATCCACGAGCGCGGCTTGCTGAACTTGTAGAACTGGGCGGCCCACATCTGGTGCTGGCCGACGTCCGTCGTCACGATCGCGTCGCCCTTCGTCGTTTCGTAGATCATTTCGATGACCCATTGCGGCTTCAGCTCGGTGTCCGAATCTTCGTAGCGGAGCGGCACTTCCCGTTTCCACTTCGCGATCTGGGCGCGCCATTCGTCCGCCAGATCGGTCCGCTTCGCTTCGCGGTTCAGAATCTCGAGCACCGCCTTGACGTCGCCGACGATCGGAATGTCGGTCGGGACGTTCTTGCCGATCTCGGCCGGATCGATGTCGATGTGCGCGATCTTCGCGTTCGGCGCGAAGCCCTGCACCTTCATCGTCACCCGGTCGTCGAAGCGCGCGCCGATGTTGATGAGCAGGTCGGCCCCCTGGATCGCCTTGTTCGCCGTATAGGTGCCGTGCATCCCCGGCATGCCCATCCACAGCTCGTGCCCGCTCGGGAAGCCGCCGAGACCGAGCAGCGTCGTCGTGATCGGAATCTGCGTCGTCTCGATGAACTTGAGCAGCTCCTCGTGGGCGCCCGAGTAGACGACGCCGCCGCCGGCGAGCACGACCGGACGCTTCGCTTCGGAAATCGCCTTCAGCAGCTTGTCAACCTGAAGCTTGTTCGGCGTGACCGTCGGGTTGTAGCCGCGCAGGTTCACTTCGGTGACCGGTTTGAACAGACCTTTCGCCGCCGATACGTCCTTCGGGATGTCGATCAGGACCGGACCTCTGCGGCCGGTGCTCGCGATGTGGAACGCCTCGCGGATGATGCGCGGGATGTCCTCGGCCTTGCGCACGAGATAGCTGTGCTTCGTGATCGGCATCGTGATGCCGATGATGTCGGCCTCCTGGAACGCGTCCGTGCCGATCGCGCTCTGCACGACGTTGCCGGTGATGACGACCAGGGGCACGGAGTCCATGTAGGCCGTCGCGATGCCGGTGACGAGGTTCGTCGCGCCCGGACCGCTCGTCGCGATGCAGACGCCGACCTTGCCCGTTGCCCGGGCGTAGCCGTCGGCCGCGTGGATCGCTCCCTGCTCGTGGCGCGTCAGCACATGGTGGAAATCCGAGAAACCGTACATCGCGTCATAGATGTACAGCACGGCGCCCCCCGGATAGCCGAATACACATTCGACGCCTTCCAGAACCAGGCTGCGGAGCAGCATCTCCGAGCCGGTGATTACTTCCGGCTTCGACCATTTCTCGATCAGTTCGCTCTTGGAGCGCAATGCGGCAGGTTGCGCGCTCATGTTCCCATCCTCCCTTGCATAATGCATGGTTGAGCATTTGCCATGGGCCGGCGGCCGGGCCGGAACCCGGCAAGGCCAGCAAAAAAGCCTTCCGTCTTCGGAATGCGCTGCTTGCGCACTCCGGGACGAAAGGCTTGACACTTCCGTGGTACCACCCTGATTTGCCCATGCCTCGCGGCATAAGGCCTCTGCAGGTACAAATCCGGCATGGAACGCCGAATCCGACCTTGGGCAGGGTAACGCTTGCCATGCGATTCCCTCTACTGGACGCCGGATCCGAATGCATCGTCGTTCAAGGGAACAGCTCCGAGGCGACTTTCGCGTCATACAGGGATTTCGGCGACGGTTGCAGCATACTCCGTCCGCTCTCTGGGCGAAAGAGCCCTGAACGCTTTCTCCTCATCATAGCCGATGTCGTATTAGACTTAACGTATATTATAGTCCCGCCCGGGGCGATCGTCAATACGGATATTGCGAGGCGTCAAATGTGATGTTGCTCGCCGCGAGGCGTAAAATGTTGCCCATGATGTACGGCTTCACAACCATATGCCGATCGGTCGAATTGCCTCTTACGGTTCCGCGTGCCGTTAGAGCTCGTTCGGGGCGCAGGCAATCCCCGCTAACGGTCCCGCGCGCCGTTACAGGCACGCCGGGCCGCCTTAACCGGCCTCCGAACCACCTCTAACGGTCCTGCGTTCCGTTACAGGCACGGTTTATCGGCCCGGACCATCCGCAAACGCCCGCTAACGGAATACCGTTCCGCTAATCCCCGTCGCCGGCCGCAGTCTGACCCGCTAACGGAACACTGTTCCGTTACAGACACGGTTTATCGGCCCGGACCATCCGCGAACGCCCGCTAACGGAATACCGTTCCGCTAATCTCCGTCGCCGGCCGCAGTCTGACCCGCTAACGGAACACTGTTCCGTTACTGGCACGGTTTATCGGCCCGGACCATCCGCGAACGCCCGCTAACGGATTACCGTTCCGTTAATCCCCGTCGCAGGACGCAGTCTGACCCGCTAACGGTCCTGCGTTCCGTTACAGGCACGGTTTATCGGCCCGGACCATCCGCGAACGCCCGCTAACGGAATACCGTTCCGCTAATCCCCGTCGCCGGCCGCAGTCTGACCCGCTAACGGAACACTGTTCCGTTACAGGCACGGTTTATCGGCCCGGACCATCCGCGAACGCCCGCTAACGGAATACCGTTCCGCTAATCCCTGTCGCCGGCCGCAGTCTGACCCGCTAACGGAACACTGTTCCGTTACAGGCACGGTTTATCGGCCCGGACCATCCGCGAACGCCCGCTAACGGAATACCGTTCCGCTAATCTCCGTCGCCGGCCGCAGTCTGACCCGCTAACGGAACACTGTTCCGTTACTGGAACGGTTTAGCCGGCAGAAGAAATGGAACGCCATTCACCGACATCTCAACCCATGGTGACGTGTACCGCCGACCAACTCCGTACCGTTCCCAAACAGGCGCGAACGGGTCCCGCCCGTTTCTCCGCCGCCACGAGGGCATACGCTGCAACAGGCCCGCCCGGTCCCCCTCCGCACCGACGACATGCGCTGCAACAGGCCCGCCCGGTCCCCCTCCGGCCCGACGGCATACGCTGCAACAAAGCCCGCGCGGCGTGTCGGCCCGCGGCCGCATCACCCGGCAAGGAGCGACCCGCCATGGCAGCCGACTTCACGATCCGCCCATACCGTCCCCGCCGCGACACCCCCGCGATCCTGCGGTTGATCCGCCGCGAGCTCGCGCCGCTGTCGCGCAAGCCGATCGGACGCGAAGCGCTGACGGACCGTGCGCTCGCCGAGCGCATCCGGCGCGGGCGGACGCTGGTCGCGGTCGGCCGGGGCGGCAAGGTGAAGGGGTTCGTCCACATCCTCGTCGTCGAGCAGCCGGACGCGCCCGCGCGACTCATGGTCGACCTGCTGGCGGTCGAGCCGGCCAGCCGCGGTCGGGGCATCGGCTCGGCGCTACTCCGCGAGGCCGAAGCCTATGGCCGCCGCATCAAATGTCAAGCCGCATCGCTCTTCGTGGACGAGGGCAACGATCGGGCGCACCGCTTCTACCTTCACGCGGGTTACCATACTGTCCGCTACTGGCCGCAGCTCCGTTGCTGGGAACTGCACAAGCCGCTTTCCCCGCCGGACGATTTCCCGCCTGGCGCAAAATGGTCCGCGTGGTCCGAACCAACCGCCGCGTTCCATGCGATCGTCCTCCGTCGGAAGCTGTCCCGTTAAGCGAAGCATGCCTCCCACCCGGTGCCTGCGCGATGGTCCGCCTTCGGAAGTCCGCCCGATAAAACGAAGCATACCTCCCAGCCGGTGAAGTCCGTATCGCCTACCTCATGGCCCACCGCCTCCGTATCGCCTGCGCGATGGTCCGCCGCCGGAAGTTCGCCCGATAAAACGAAGCATGCCGCCCCAGCCGGTGAAGTCCGTATCGCCTACCCCATGGCCCACCGCCTCTGTATCGCCTGCGCGATGGTCCGCCGCCGGAAGTTCGCCCGATAAAACGAAGCATGCCGCCCCAGCCGGTGAAGTCCGTATCGCCTACCCCATGGCCCACCGCCTCCGTATCGCCTGCGCGATGGTCCGCCGCCGGAAGTTCGCCCGATAAAACGAAGCAAGCCGCCCGGTCGGGCGGCTTCCCAGTCGCTTACGCGTTGATTTTCTCCTTGGCGATGCCGGCCAGCGCGTTGAACGCGTTCGAATCGTTCACCGCGAGGTCCGCGAGCATCTTGCGGTTGACTTCGACGCCGGCCAGCTTCAGGCCGTGCATGAACTTGCTGTAGCTGAGCCCGTTCTGCCGGGCCGCCGCGTTGATCCGCGCGATCCACAGCTTGCGGAAGTCGCGCTTCCGCTGACGGCGGTCGCGGTACGCGTACAGCAGCGATTTCATCACTTGTTCCTTGGCCTTCTTGAACAGACGGTGCTTCGCACCATAGTAACCCTTCGCGAGCTTCAGGATCCGCTTGCGGCGACGCGTGCGGACGAAGCCGCCTTTCACTCTTGCCATATCGAAAACCTCCCGTTGATTCTGTCAGATGCGATTGTCCGGCGCAATGCCGGTCGCGCGATCAGCGCAGTTGGGCGAGCCCTTGCTTCAGACGGGCGACGTCGCCCTTCGACGTGAGCGGCTGGTTCGACAGCACGCGCTTCTGACGGCCGGATTTGCCGTAGAGCAGATGGTTCTTGTAGGCTTTGTACCGTTTCACCTTGCCGGTGCCGGTAATCTTGAAGCGGTCTTTCAGACTGCTGTGCGTTTTCATCTTCGGCATAACCATTAATCCTCCATCACTGGTTGATATCGGCGGAACGCAAAACCCGCCCCGCCGGATGACGCGTCAATCCTGCTTCTTCGGCGCAAGAATCATGATCATGCTGCGGCCTTCGAGCTTCGGCGGACGCTCGACGACGCACAGGTCGGCAACCTCGTTCTTCAGCCGCTCGAGAATGCGCATGCCGATGTCCGCATGCGTGATCTCGCGGCCGCGGAAACGGACGGACGCCTTCACCTTGTCGCCCTCGTTCAGGAACTTGACGACGTTCCGGTATTTCACCTGATAGTCGTGCTCTTCGATGTTCGCACGGAACCAGACTTCCTTGATGTCGACAGTCTTCTGGTTGCGCCGCGCCTCTTTCTCTTTCTTCTGCTGCTCGTAACGGAATTTGCCGTAATCCATGATCCGGCAAACCGGCGGCTTCGCCATCGGCGCGACATTCACGAGATCGAGGTCCATGTCGATCGCCATTTGCAGAGCTTCGCGTAACGGCTTGATGCCGATCTGCTCGCCGTCAGGACCGATCAGGCGCACTTCCCTCGCCCGGATCTCCTCGTTGATCTGATGATCTCGGCTAATAATGTTCCACCTCCATGATGATAGCGTGGCGATCCCCATGCCATGCAAAAAAGCGGGCCGCATGGACCCGCATTCCTTGACCAGTCTTCTATGGCTCCCGTTGACGTCGTTGCGCACGGGCGCCTTGTCGGACGGCGAGAACCAGCCGGCCGCTGCCGGTCAGGTGAGAAGCGGGTGCTTCTGCTTGTGCCACTCTTGAAATATGCTTTGTGAATATTACCACGCCGCTCTCCGGTTTGTCAACTGTTTTCCCCCAATCGCATCTGCTTGCCCCGCACCTCTTCCAGCCGGATCACGCGCGTGTGCTGCGTGTGGCTCCACTGCTTGTTGTTCTGCGTGAAAAAAGCAAACAGCGTTATCGGCCACCACGAGAGCAGAAAGAGCGGCATCGTCAGCAGATGCGCGTAGACGCGCCACTCCTTCACCCGCTCCAGCACCAGCGCGGCCGGGAACTGGATCGCGGAGATCGTCATGACGACGCCCACCGTCCACCCCGGCAGCGCCTCGTAAATCGAGAAGAACCGGTTCGCCGCCGGAAGCAGATTGTCGATCCAGAGCGCGGTCGTCGCGAGAAACGCGATCAGCACGTTGTACACCGTAACCGAATAGAGCGCGGCGTCGAACTTGATGAAGTTCCGCTCCTTCAGGGCGTCCAGCAGCAGGGGGAAAAAGTACCGCCGCGCCACGTCGAAATGCCCTTGCATCCACCGGAGACGCTGGCGGAACGACGCCCGGAACGTGAGCGGCTTCTCGTCGTACACCTTCGCGTCGTAGTCGAGCACCGGATAGATGCCGCGCTTGATGCAGCGCATCGTGAACTCGAGATCCTCGACGAGGCTCGTCGCGCCCCACCCCATCTCCTTCAGCAGGCCCGCCTCGAAGCACATGCCGGTGCCGCCGAGAAAATTCGCCATCCCGAGGTTCGTGCGCGACTGCTGCCACAGCCGGTTGCAATACCAGTACGTAATGCCGTAGGCCGCCGTGATCCAGGAGTCATTCGGGTTCTTCGTGTCGAGGTACCCCTGAATGACCCGGTGGCCTTCGCACAGGTCGTCGTTCATCAGGCGCAGGAAGTCGGGGCTTGCGAGATTGTCGGCGTCGAACATCACAACCGCGTCGTAGGCGCGCGGCATTTTCCACAGTTCCCCGAGCATCCATTCGATCGCGTGGCCCTTGCCGCGCCGCCGCGGATCGCGCCGCTCGCACGCGCGGACGCCGTAGCTCCGGACGACGTCCGCCGTGCCATCGGTGCAGTTGTCGCAGATGACGAAAATGTCGTACAGTTCCCGCGGGTAGTCCATCTGCAGCAGATTTTCCAGCAGCGCCCCGATCACCCGCTCCTCGTTGTGGGCGGCGACGATGACGGCGAACGAATGCTTCGGCTCGTGCCGGCGGCGCGGCTTGCGCTTCTTGAGCCCGAACAGCGAGATGGCGAATTGATACACGCCGACGCACGCCACGATGATCTGCGCGGCGACCAGAACAGCGTTGACCATATGCGGCTTGAGCCCCCCTTGTTACCCTGTTCTCTCTCTTTCTCTCGCGTATAACGTTTCCATTCGGCGGCCTTTTCATCCCGGTTCGGAAAAAAAAGAAACCCGAAAAAGCCGCACCGATAGCAGCCTTGCCAAACGAAACATTCGCGAAACGCGGGAACGGAGGGGGCGGAATGTGGTATGATGCAGAGTGGAAACGACGCTTTACGGACAAGCGGGGCAGAAAACGTACCGGAGGAATCGGATGAATCGCGGATGGAAGGAAGCGGCCGGCCGGCTGCGCGCGTGGCTCGTCGCGCGGGAGAGGCGGCTCGTGCTGTGGGCGAACAAACGACATCTTGACAGAGGATTGAAGAAGCTGCTCGGCGTCTGGCTGCGGACGATCACGCACGCCGGAGGGGCGATCTTCACGCTGGCCGCTTCGCTGGCCGCCGCGCTGCTCGCGCCCCCGCCGTGGAACGCGGCGGGTTGGCAGAGCCTGACGGCCGTCGTGACCAGTCACATTCCGGTCTTCATCGTGAAGCGCAAGGTCCGACGGCTCAGGCCGTACCAGGCGCTGAAGGAGATCGTGACCGGCACGCGGAAGCCGCTGACCGATCCTTCGTTCCCCTCGGGGCACACGACGGCAATTTGCGCGTTCGTCATTCCGTTTCTGGCGGCGGCGGACGCCCGGCTGTTGCCGCTGCTCATGCCGATCGGACTCGTCGTCATGGCGTCGGTCGGCTGGTCGCGCATCTATCTCGGGCTGCACTACCCGACGGACGTGGCGGCCGGGGCCATGATCGGCACGGTGACCGCGCTCGTCGTCACGTCGATCGGCTGGATGCCGGTGTGAGGCCGGCCGCCGTTGCGCGGACCGACCCGATGGCCGTTCCGGTCCCGGACGCCTTTGCACAGGCTTCGCCGGCGGCCGTCCCGGACCCGGACGCCGTTTCGCGAGTCGCACCGGAGGCTGTT
>Ga0068682_100324_pt1 | contig 33293 bp, 20 predicted proteins | sample CeladaPassaB1F01_FD_62238 | JGI IMG/M metagenome (GOLD analysis project Ga0068682, IMG submission 62238) | Cellulose-adapted microbial communities from the Joint BioEnergy Institute, USA - Passage B1F01 | ecosystem: Engineered > Bioreactor > Continuous culture > Unclassified | place: USA, Joint... | reverse complement strand
CGGTCAGGGCTTCGCCGGGCCGAGCGTGGCGCTGCTGTCGGGCGAGACCCTGGGTCCGGGTGAGTCGATCGTGGTCGACCTGACCGAGGACGCGGGCTTCCCCGAGGGTGAGGTTGGCTCGGTCTGGATTGACGCGACCCATGCGGTCGTGGCGGCGGCCTTCCGCAACAAGGCCGAGACCAACATGATGCTGACTACCGTGGCCCAGCCGCGGTACGACAACGGTGCCGACGTGCGCTTCGGCCCGCTGGTCTTCCGCGACTACAACGGCTGGAACACGGGCATCAACGTCGCCAACCTGTCCAGCGATACCAACCGGGTCACGGTGACCTACTACAACCACGTGGGCAACGTGGTGGCCACCGAGTCGGTGACCATCCCGCCGCGGGCGATGGAGTACGTCTACACGCCGGCCACGGGCAACTTCGGCATCGGTGAGAATCAGATCACCTCGGCTCGCATCGAGGGCACGGCGCCGCTGGCGGCGGCCATCGACGAGGTGAAGTACCTCGGCGGCCAGGGTGAGGGCCATGCCATGTCCTACGCGGCCGGGAGCGCCCTGGTCGGTGGTGACTCCGTTCCGTTGGCGAATGGTCGCGAGCTGTACGAGTCGCTGCTGGGTCTGCCGCTGGTGCAGAAGGGCAACCCGACCTCTGGCTTCGGCGACACCTCGGGCATCAACCTGTTCAACCCGAGCGGCGATGCGGTGACGGCTGCGGTCCAGTTCCTGGATTCGGCCGGGGTGCCGGTGGCGCCGACGGTTGGCGCGGACGACAGCGAGAACCCGCTGACGTTCCAGTTGCCGGCGGGCGCGGGTGCGACGATCTACACGCTGAGCCTCAGCGAGCTGCCGGCTGGCTTCCAGGGCTCGGCGGTCGTGGGTGTCGTCGGTGACGGTGCGCTGGTTGGCGTGTCCAACAACGTCAACTACGAGGTCGCTGGCGACGGCTCGGCGGTCTTCAACCTGGCCCCGACCAGCTTCGCCAACTTCGGTCTCGGCTTCACGGTCGATTCGGAGTCCGAGAACCCGGTCGGCACCGAGCACACGATCACCGTCACGGTCTCGGACGCCTTCGGGCCGGTCGAGGGCATCGCGGTCGAGTGTAAGGTCACCCAGGGCCCGAACGCCGATGTGGGGGCTATGGGCGGCTCGACCGATACCGAGGGTGTGGCGACCTGCACCTACACCGACGCGAACTCGGCTGCTGACAATAACGTCGATACCATCACCGTGTGGGTCGACCTCAACGGCAGCGGCACCCAGGATCCCGGCGAGGTCCGGACGGTGACCAAGACCTGGGTCCAGCCTGCGCCGTAATGAGGGCAGGGCGGGGAGCTAGTCCCGCCCGAACCTCGACGCAGCGGCCGGCCGGTCACCCGGCCGGCCGCTGCCCGGAACAGCAACAACGCGGAAGGAACCCATAGGTCACACCGGAGTCGCCCCCTGGATGCATCCAGGGGGCGACTTTGTTCGTTTGTTTCTCCCCGACGTCATGACCGGTTCCATTGAACGTGAGCGATGGCGTACCTGCCGGGTGCATGATGGGGAGATGCTCAAAGCCCTGTCATCCCCGTGGAGTCGCTAGACCCAACTTGCGACGGAGCGCTCCTTCACCTGTGCCCTCCCTCGGAAGCGGCAGGCGAGTCCGTCGCCGGGTAGACATCGGTGCCCTTGTCATCCTCAGTGGAGGCGGGGCCGGGGCTCGCGCCGGTCCCGGCGGCTCTGCATCCGGGAAGCCGTGCGAGCCCATGTCATGCTGAGCGGCGCCGACCGCGCTCCGCTGTCGTCCGGTACAAGCGCGACCCTGTGCTCCGGTCATCCTGAGCGGAGCCTGGAACGGCGCCAGCCGTCCCAGGCGGCTCCGGTCAGGAGGACATAATCACACGGGCGGGGCTGAACTGGGGGATAGGCGGTGCGTGGGCGGCGCCGTTCAGCATGACAGAGGGGCGGGACGGGGAGGAGGGAGCGACCTGTTCCTGCGCTTGCCACGTGATCACCTTCCTGCCGGACGGATCATCATCCCGGTGAACCCAAGTCCGAACCCGGCGCCATGCGGAAGACTTGATGACCGTGGCCGAGGCGTCGTGTGGTGCGACGTCCGTCATGGTCTCATCCTGTCAGTACGACACCGCGCAACCACTTCACGGGTCGCGCGTTATCAAGTCGGTGGAGCGTGAAGGGCTTGTCCGATTTCAGGGACAAGATCATCAGACCAATCCTGCGATGGGACAGGACGGCCAGCCAGGCCGGCACGATCCATGCGAAAGGTATGTCGGTATGTCCGTTCGCTGGATGTGGTACGATCCAGGGAAGTGTAGACTGGGACGGAACGCCGGGCATCGCCGGCGGGCGGGGTGACGCCGGGATTGACTGAGGGACACAGAGCGATCGCGGCGTCGCGCCGCCCGCTGAGCCGGGCGTCAGCAATCCCACATCGACAGGCACGGATCGAGTGGGGAAGTGGAAGGGGGTGGTCAGACGGGGGAGATCCGACGGTGCGAGCAATCCGCGCAGGCGCGACAGCGGCGCGGGTGAACGCATGGTGAAGGGTGTGACCGATTGGGTTTCGGAAGCGCGACCGGTCGGATGACCGGTGCGAAAGGAGTAACGGGGTGAGAAAGACGTTTCTCCACCTCGCGCTGGCGTTGGGGCTGATTACCGGCCTCTTCGTCGGTGCAATCGCCCCGGCGGGGGCAGCGCCCGATGATCCGGGGGCGGGCGCCATCTTCTTCCCCTGGGTACCGAACAATGACAGTATCGCGGGCATCGAGGGGATCAACGGCTCGATCGTGGTGCAGAACCTCGAGCCGTTCGCGGTCGATGTCACGCTCACCGACGCGGACGGCAACGAGCTGACCTCGATCACGCTCAACCCGCGGGCCTCGCAGACCTGGACCGCGGACCAGCTCGGCATCGACGAGCCGGGGTCGGGCGTGATCGCGTTCGCTGACTGGAATGACATCGGTACCGTCATCGAGTTCCTCGGTCTGTGCGACGAGTCCCCGACCCAGGGCACCCGCGGCACCCCGGCGAACACGACCGACGAGATCACTGTCGCGGCGGAGCCGACCGCCGTCGCGATCGACGGCTACCGCGAGGGCACGGACTTCAACTGGCGGTGGGAGAACGGGACTCTGTACATCGACTGGAGCCCGTCGGGTGCCGAGCCCGCGGCGTCCAAGGAGTATTCGGTGACCCTCTACGAGTGCGACGAAGTCCCGTTCCCGCGGATCGCCGGTGTGGAGAAGCACACGGTCGGCACGACCGGGGTGCGGACCAACAGCAACACCGAGAGCGTGGACGGCTACAGCGCTATCCCGCTGAGCGACCTGGCCATCGCGGCTGACTTCGCCACCATCTCGTGGCCGGAGGTCGACCTCGACAACCAGTCGCGGTGGATCCTGCCGATCGTCCAGACCAACAACGGCTGGAACACCGCGATCGTCATCACCAACGTCTCGGGTGAGAACAACTCGGTGAACGCGACCTTCTACGCCGCGGACGGTCAGGGCTTCGCCGGGCCGAGCGTGGCGCTGCTGTCGGGCGAGACCCTGGGTCCGGGTGAGTCGATCGTGGTCGACCTGACCGAGGACGCCGGCTTCCCCGAGGGTGAGGTCGGGTCGGTCTGGATCGATGCGACCGGCGCGGTGGTGGCGGTGGCCTTCCGCCACAAGGTCGAGACCGAGATGACGCTGACCACGGTGGCCCAGCCGCGGACCGACGCGCCGATCGGGAGCTTCTTCGACCCGAATGTTGCGTACGGCCCGCTGGTCTTCCGCGACTACAACGGCTGGAACACCGGTATCAACATCGCGAACCTCTCCAGCAACACCAACCAGGTCACGGTGACGTACTACAACTACGCCGGCAACGTGGTGGCGTCCGACACCCGAAACATCCCGGCGCGGGCCATGGAGTACGTCTACACGCCGGCCACGGGCAACTTCGGCATCGGTGAGAACCAGATCACCGCGGTCCGCATCTCGGGCACGGCGCCGCTGGCGGCGGCGATCGACGAGGTGAAGTACCTCGGCGGCCAGGGTGAGGGCCATGCGATGTCCTACGCGGCCGGCCGGTCGCTGCAGGGCTTCTTCGAGATCGACCTGCGCGACACCCAGCTCGGTCGCGTCTACTATCCGTCGAAGCTGGGGCTGCCGCTGGTCCAGAAGGGCAACGCCCAGACCGGCACCGGCGACACCTCGGGCATCAACCTGTTCAACAGCGACGCGAACAGCAGCGTTGAGGCGTGGGTCCAGTTCCTCGACTCCGCCGGCGTGCCGGTCGCGCCGACGGTCGCGGCGGATGATTCCGAGCAGCCGTACGTCATGCCGCTGGCGCCGCACGCTGGGGCCACCATCTACACGCTGAACTACAGCGAGATGTCGACTGGCTTCCAGGGCTCGGCGGTCGTGGGCGTCGTCGGCTTCGGGAACCTGGTGGGCGTGTCGAACAACGTCAACTACGACGTGGCTGGCGATGGCTCGGCCGCCTTCAACCTGACGCCGACGTTCTTCTTCGACTTCCTCTTCAACGGCGCCAGCGTCAACGAGTAGGGGAACGCCTGTTCCCTGATCCGGCAGTCGGCCGGCCATCCGGCCGACTGCCCAAACGGTAGTACGGCACAACCGATCGAGTCACACCGCGACCGCCCCCGGGGGATCCCGGGGGCGGCTCGTCTTCCTCGTACCAGACGCCACGGCCCTTGCTCCGCCACCCACGGCCGCCGATCGCCCGCATGCGTTCCCTCCGCGGAGCGTATCCGATGCGTCATCCAGCAGCATGTGGTCATACCCTGGATGCGTACACCAGAGTGCATCGTTAGTGATACCCGATGCATCTGAGAGACCTGTGGGCAACCGTTTCCCGGCTGGTACGTTGTACGTACGAGCGCACTCCCGATCCGGGACCGCCGGCCCACTCCGGGCCGGCGTCAGTGTGACTGGGTGAGCGGTCGTGGGTTGGGGGAGCCGGGCGTGTATCCGGGACGCTCCCGGTATGAAAGGAGTCACACGAATTGAAGAAGCGCTTGCTGAACGCGGCGGTGGCGCTGGGGCTGATGGGTGGTCTCTTTGCCGGCGCCATCGCCCCGGCCAGCGCGGTAGGACCGGAGTCCCCAGGGGAGCCGCACATCTTCTTCCCCTGGGTGCCGAACAATGACACGATCGCCGGGATCGAGGGGATCACCGGTTCGATCACGGTCTAGAATGTCGAGATCTACCCGGTCGACGTGACCGTCACGGACGCGGCGGGCAACGAGCTGACCAGTATCACGCTGAACCCGCGGGCGTCGCAGACCTGGAGGGCGGACCAGCTCGGCATCGCGGAGCCCCGCTCTGGAGTCGTGGCGACGGCCCAGTGGGGCACGCTCGATCCGGAGAAGCTGGAGACGGCTCAGATCTGCGAGTTAGTGGACGAAGTCGAGGCAGAGCGGGGTAGCCCGAAGGACACCGGCGATGCCCTGTCGAGCCACGCAGCCAACTATGCGGACATGGTGAAGGTGGTCCAGAACGGGTTCGCCTATGCCGAGGGTACGGACTACCAGTGGAACGCCATCGAGGACACGCTCTACGTCGACTGGGGCCCGCAGGGCGCCGAGCCCGCTGCGGGTGCTGAGTACACGGTCTACGTGTACGAGTGCGTCGAGCCGCGGATCGCCGGTGTGGAGAAGCACACGGTCGGCACGGTTGGTGTGCGCACGAGCAGCGCCACCGAGGCGGTCGACGGCTACAGCGCCGTCCCGCAGGACGACGTCGCGCTCGCCGGTGACGGTGGCGCGGTCCTGGAGGGCCAGTCCCGCTGGGTGCTGCCCATCGTCCAGACCAACAACGGCTGGAACACCGAGATCTTCATTACGAATGTCTCGGGCAAGACCAACTCGGTGAGCGCCACCTTCTACGCCGCGGGTGGTCAGGGCTACGCGGGCGAGGGCGAGATGCTCCTCTCCGGCAAGACCCTGGCCGCGGGTGAGACGGTGCGCATCGACCTGCTCGACTACGGCTTCGAGGAGGGCGTGGTCGGCTCGCTGTGGATCGATGCGACGCATGCGGTGGTGGCCGGTGCCTTCCGCCACAAGGTCGAGACCGGGATGATGCTCACCACCAATGCCCAGCCGCGGCACGACACGGAGGGTAGCGAGGTCAAGTTCGGGCCGCTGGTGTTCCGGGACTACAACGGCTGGAACACGGGCATCAACATCGCCAACCTGTCCAGCGAGACCAACAAAGTCACGGTGACGTACTACAACTACGCCGGCAACGTGGTGGCCACCGACTCGGTGACCATCCCGGCGCGGGCGATGGAGTACGTCTACACGCCGGCGACCGGCAACTTCGGGATCGGTGCGAACCAGATCACCGCGGTGCGCATCGAGGGGACGCAGCCGCTGGTGGCGGCGATCGACGAGGTGAAGTACCTGGGCGGCCAGGGTGAAGGTCACGCCATGTCCTATCCGGCGAGCTCCGCGCTCTGGGGTTGGGAAACCTGGGAGCTTGACGACTCCGGTCGCTACTGGTACGACAATCTGTTGGCGCTGCCGCTGGTGCAGAAGGGCAACCCGACGACCGGCGTCGGTGACACCTCGGGCATCAACCTGTTCAACCCCGACGGGGAGTACTCGGTTAATGCCTACATCCAGTTCGTCGACTCGGCGGGCGTGCCGGTGGCGCCGACGGTCGGGGCGGACGACAGCGAGGCTCCGATCGTGCTGCCGCTGTCGGCGGGTGCTGGCGCGACGGTCTACACGCTGAACTACAGCGAGATGCCGGCCGGCTTCCAGGGTGCGGCGATCGTGGGCGTCGTCGGTGATGACGGCGAGCTGGTAGGCGTCTCCAACAACGTCAACTACGCCGTGGATGGAGACGGCTCGGCCGTCTACAATCTCGCCAATACGGTCCTGTGGGACTACTACTATCCCAGCGAGTAGTCCCGCCGTCTCGCTGACCCGGACGCAACCGGAGACCCCATACCCCTGAGACAAGGACCGCCCCCGGAGCCATCCGGGGGCGGTTTGTTTCGTAGGGCAGGGGCGCCGGCGCTCGCTCCGATCATGGGCAGGGTTGTCGACCAATCAATTGGGTGACGGCTAGGATTCTCTAACGCGCACCCATTCCACACATCCGGTCGTTGTATAATCAGGAATGACCCACGGGTCGTTCACTGAAATATAAGCGAGTCAAAGCTAACTAGTAGCTTGAGACTTGCTACCGAGAGGAGGTTGGGGGCAAGCGTAGCATGTCTGGCCTGGCGCGTTGCCAGGCTGGGGAGTGGATGTGTGGTGCTGGGCCCAACCCACACCGCGACGAAGGGAAGGGCCGGATGCGACGACGACGACGCGTCCATCTGATGACCGTGCTCGGGCTCCTGGTCAGCATGCTGGCCGGTGTGGTGGGCTCGGCGTCGGCCGCCCCGGAAGATCACAGCCTCCTGTACTGGCTCGATCCAGACAACGGCGGCTCGGTCATCTTCCCATGGGTGCCGAATGATGACAGTCTGGCCGGCATTGACGGGGTCACCGGCAGCGTAACCGTGCAGAACCTGGAGATCTTCCCCGTTGATGTCACACTGTATGATGCAGCGGGCAACGAGCTAGCCACCATCACGCTCAACCCGCGGGCGTCGCAGACCTGGAGGGCGGACCAGCTTGGCATCGCCGCGCCGGGCTCGGGTGTGATCGCGGTTGGCAAGTGGTCCAACCTGGATCTGGTCACGACGTTCGACCCCCTCTGCCTCTCATACAGCGAGTTCAGCGGCGACCCCGGTGTGGCGTTTACGCGCGGTGCGCCGCAAGGCTCGACTGATGTTGAGCCGTTCTCGGGCACGCTCCTCGGCCTTATCGCGCCGCTGGTGCGGGTGACGGCGGTGACCCAGGATGGATTCGTCTTCCCGGCGAGTTCCTACAACGCCACGATCGCGGCGACGAGCATCGATGAGGGGAGTATCTCGATCGACTGGAGCCCGGCGGGACCGGAGCCGGCCGCGGGCTCGACGTACTACGTTGACCTCGTGCTCTGCCCGCCGCCGCGGATCGCCGGTGTGGAAAAGCACACCGTCGGCACGGTGGGTGCCCGCACGAGCAGCGAGACCGAGGCTGTGGACGGCTACAGCGCTGTCCCGTGGAGCGATCTCCTGTGGGCATCGCTGGGTCCCTCATTCCTCGAACTGCAGTCCCGCTGGGTGCTGCCGATCGTCCAGACCAACAACGGCTGGAACACTGAGTTCGTCATCACCAACATCTGGGACGAGCCTACGACGGTGAGCGCCACCTTCTACCCGGCCAAGGGTCAGGGCTACGCGGGCCCGAGCGAGATGCTGCTGTCGGGTCACTTCCTCGCGCCGGGTGAGAGCGTGTCGATCGACCTGCTCGACTACGGCTTCCCCGAGGACGTGGTCGGCTCGGTTTGGGTCGACGCGAGCCGTCCGGTTGTGGCGGCGGCCTTCCGCAACAAGCCCTCGACCGAGATGATGCTGACGACGGTGGCGCAGCCGCGGACCGACATCTCGGCGGAGTTGATAGGTCCGGGGATTGAGCTCGGGCTCCTCAACCCGACGGTGAAGTACGGTCCACTGGTGTTCCGGGACTACAACGGCTGGAACACGGGGATCAACATCGCCAACCTGTCGAGCTACGACAACCGGGTCACGGTGACGTACTACAACTACGCCGGCAACGTGGTGGCCTCCGACACGGTGACCATCCCGGCGCGGGCGATGGAGTACGTCTACACCCCGGCGACGGGCAGCTTCGGCATCGGCGAGAACCAAGTCAGCTCGGTGCGGGTTGATGGTGAATACCCGCTGGTGGCGGCGATCGACGAGGTGAAGTACCTCGGCGGGCAGGGCCAGGGCCACGCCATGTCCTACCCGGCGGCGGCGCCGTTGCCCTCCTTGCCGGGTGGCTTCCTGATCGACGACGTGCTCCCACTCGACTACGGCCGGTACTTCTACCTCACGTCGCTCGGCCTGCCGCTGGTGCAGAAGGGTAGCCCGACCACCGGCTCGGGTGATACCTCGGGCATCAACCTGTTCAACTCCAATCCCGAGTTCGGTGTGACGGCTTACGTGCAGTTCGTCGACTCGGCCGGGGTGCCGGTGGCGCCGACGTTGGAGGCGACCGACGCCGAGGATCCGATCGAGCTGCCGCTGGGCCCGCACGCCGGAGCGACGGTCTACACGCTGAACTACAGCCAGATGCCCACCGGCTTCCAGGGTGCGGCCGTGGTTGGCGCCGTCTGCCAGGCCAGCTTCGATGAGATCCTCTACGGTGTCCTGTACGAGGGCGTCTTCCCGTGCGGCAGCCTCGCGGCCGTGTCCAACAACGTCAACTATGACGTCGCGGGCGACGGTTCGGCTGTCTACAACATGGTCAATACGACCATGCTGCGGTTCCTGCTGTTCGGGTTTGCCGCTCCAGATTAGCAACTAACCGAGGCAGGAACGAGAGACAGGGCTGGCCGCGCCCCCGGGTTCACCCGGGGGCGCGGCTTTTTTTGTGACTATCGTGCTAGGTGCGGAGCCGCACAGTCGGCAACAATGAAGAAGGTCGGTCATCAGGCGCAACGAAGGGAGGCAGTCATCGTTATACCCTGCGACAGAGTCCTGCAATGGGCGGATGCTGGGACCATTGCTTGTTCGGCGCGATCAAACAAGGTCAGTATTGCGTGTTAGGTCATTCCTTGCTATACTCGTCGCTGAGAGTTGGGTGGACACCTTAGAGATAGTGGGACATTAACTATTCCGGTTGTGCGCAGCTCCCGCTGACGGCGCGACCGGTACGTGGGGGAGGGTCATTGGATTTCGACCGGGCGCCCTGCCCGGTAGATTGGCTCGGACGCAACGTCGCGTAGGTCTTGGGTGGACACTCCTCGCGCCGCATGGCGCAGGGGGGACGGAAGGAGTTGAACCTTGAGACGCACGTTGCTGCACGTCGTGATGGGGTTAGGCCTGCTGGTCGGTCTCATCGCGGGCGTCGTGGCCACGACGTCGGCGGCGCCCGATGATCCGGGCCAGCCGACGTTGTTCTTCCCCTAGGTGCCCCGCGAGGACGACCTCGCCGGGATCGCGGGGATCTCCGGCACCGTCACGATCCAGAACCTGGAAGTCTTCCCGGTCAATGTGGCGGTGAAGGATGCGGGCGGCGCGACGCTGACGTCGATCCGGCTCAACCCGCGGGCGTCGCAGAGCTGGAGGGCGGACCAGCTCGGCATCGCGGCGCCGGGCGCGGGGGTGGTGGCCACGGCCACGTGGGCGGCGGCCGATCCGCAGGACCTGTATGAGGTCGGGATCTGCGCGCATGGCACCACGACCACGACCCGGAGTGGCAACGGGAGCACGGTGGACACCGGGATCGCGGTGAGCTTCGCGCCGCAGCGGGTGACGGTGGTCCAGGATGGGTTCACCTACCCGGCGAGTGCCTACACCTGGAGCTACAGTGGTGGGTTCCTGACCATCGACTGGAGCCCGGCGGGGGCCGAGCCCGGCGAGGGGCAGGAGTACACCATTCACTACTACGGCAACTGCGCGGAGCCGCGCATCGCGGGGGTGGAGAAGCACATGGTGGGCACGACTGAGGTGCGCACCACTGCCCAGACCGCGATGGTGGACGGCTATAGCGCGGTGCCGGTGCAGGATGTGGCGCTGGCCGATAACGGCGGGGCGCTGCTAGAGGGGCAGTCCCGCTGGGTGCTGCCGATCGTGCAGACCAACAACGGCTGGAACACGGCGATCGTCGTCACCAACGTCTCGGGCAAGACCACCTCGGTGAGCGCGACCTTCTATGCCGCGGGTGGGCAGGGCTACGCCGGGCCGAGCGTGGCGCTGCTGAGCGGGGAGTCGCTGGGCCCGGGTGCGTCGGTGCGGGTCGACCTGCGCGAGGATGCGGGCTTCCCCGAGGGGGAAGTCGGCTCGGTGTGGATTGATGCTAGCAACGCGGTGGTGGCGGTGGCCTTCCGCCACAAGCCGGCGACCGAGATGCTGCTGACCACGGTGGCGCAGCCGCGGCACGACAATGGGGCCGACCTGCGCTTTGGGCCGCTGGTGTTCCGGGACTACAACGGCTGGAACACGGGGATCAACATTGCGAATCTCTCCAGCCAGCCCAACCGGGTGACGGTGACCTACTACAGCTACGCCGGCAACGTGGTGGCGGCGGAGACCCGCACCATCCCGTCGCGGGCCATGGAGTACGTCTACACGCCGGCGACGGGGAGCTTCGGCCTCGGGGCGAACCAGATCACGGCGGCCCGGATTGCGGGTGACCATCCGCTGGCGGCGGCGATTGACGAGGTGAAGTATGTCGGTGGGCAGGACCAGTGGCATGCGATGAGCTACGCGGCCGGTCGGGCGCAGGCTGGTGGCCGCGTGGTGGCCTCGGACGGCACGCCGGTGAACGGGCGGATGCTGTACGAGTCGCTGCTGGGGCTGCCGCTGGTGCAGAAGGGGAACCCGGCGACCGGGTATGGCGACACCTCGGGCATCAACCTGTTCAACCCGGGTGAGGACAGCGTTGAGGTCTGGGTCCAGTTCGTGGATTCGGCCGGTGTGCCGGTGGCGCCGACGCGCGAGGTCACCGATGCCGAGAAGCCGCTGTCCTTCCCGATGCCGGCTGGCTCCGGGGCGACGATCTACACGCTCAGCCTGAGCGAGATGGTGGCTGGCTTCCAGGGCTCGGCGGTCGTGGGTGTCGTCGGTGACGGTGCGCTGCTGGGCGTCTCCAACAACGTCAACTACGAGGTTGCCGGCGACGGCTCGGCGGTCTTCAACCTGGCGGTCACGCCGCAGGCGACGCCGCGGTTTGCCGTGGACTTCGACGTGGACTGGGGTGAGTCGCCGAACCCGGTCAACGACGAGAACGGCGATCCGGTGTCGCACACCGTGACGGTGACGGTGCGGGACCTGTTCGGTGATCCGGCGCCGAACGTGCGGGCGTTGCTCCGCGTGACGAGCGGCCCGAACGCGGGCCTGGAGGTGTCGGGGACGACCGGTGCCAACGGCCAGGCGGCGCTCAGCTACACCAACGATGACGGCGAACTCGGCACGGACCAGTTGGAGGTCTGGGTCGATCTTGACCGCGATGGTGTAGTCGATGCTGATGAGACCGAGACGGGCACCAAGGAGTGGGTCACGGGGCTCTACCGCGTGGTCTCCGTGACGCCTGAAGAGGCGACGAACCTGCTCGGCGAGGCGCACACCGTGACCGTCACGGTCCACGACGGGTCGCCGGCCGAGAACCCGATCGCGGGTGCCACGGTGGTCTGCGAGGTCGCCGGTGCCAACGAGGGTGCCGAGGTCACCTACAGCGACGCGGATCGGCTGACCGACGCGGCCGGCCAGATCGAGTGCACCTACACGGGCGAGAACGCGGGTGAAGACACCATCACCGCCACGGTGGATGGCGCCGCGGGCTCCGCGACCAAGACGTGGGTAGCGCACGAAGTCAGCGCGAGTGGCCCCACCAGCGTTGTCCAGGGTGATGAGTTCACGATCACGGCCACTGCCGCGAACCACTCCGGCTTCGAGATCTCGCAGGCTCTGTTCCGGATCATCGTCGAGCCGCCGGTGGCGTGCAATGAAGACGACTCGTGGACCGAGGTGTTCGACATCACTGCGGCCAACGATGGGGATCCGCAGGGCATCAACAACACGTTCGCGTGCCATGACGGCCGGTGGGAAGGCCGCTGGGGACCGTCGAGCGGTTTCCCGATGCCCGACGGCTACACCGCTACCACCACGTTCACGGTAAAGTCGCACGCCACGACGCCGGCCGGAACCTACACCGTGACCCTGCGGTTGGTGGACCGGAGCGAGACCCCGGAGCGTGTGCTGGCTGAGACTAGCTTCGACGTCCAGGTCACCGAACCCTCGGGAGATTGACGCCGTCAGTCTCCTGACGGATAGGTGACACAGGGCAGCGCCCCTCGGGGAACCGGGGGGCGCTGTCGTGTTCAATGGGCGTGGTGCCTGGCTGGGGACCCCTCACCCCCGAACCCCTCTCGGACGGAGCCCACAAGGGGAGAGGGGAACGAGACGCACGACGTATGACGTGTGACGTATGACGTGTGACGCATGACGCATGACGCAAGACGTTCCCCCTCTCCCAACCTTGGGAGCGGGGACAGTGGGTGAGGGCCGTTCCATGCTTCCCTCTTGCCCCACCAGTCACATCCCCGTTAGACTAGGGTGCCTGCCGTGATCTGTTCGGACAGCGCGGCCGTTCACGCCGTGATGCGTTAAGCTGTTGAGGGACCGATCACCGGCCTGGCGGCCGGGCCGGGTACACGGGGATGTCTCCCGGTCACGACGCGCTAGGGAAGCGGAAGGGGAACTCATGACAGGCACCTGCCGCCGTGTGGCCGTCATTGGTCGCACCGCCGCTGCTCTCCTGATCCTGAGCAGTCTGCTCGCTGTGCTCGCTGCACCCGCCGCGGCGCAGGAGTATGCCGGCTGGGAGTTTTCGCCCGTCGTCTGCGAAGCCTCGCCCGGCATCGGGGAGGCCTGGCTTGCAGCGGGACCGGATGTCCCACCGCTCGGCAGCGGCAGCCTGCACTTTGCGGTGTCAGCCGACGGAAACGGCTTCCCGCAGCTACGCCAGAGCGCGTTCGACGGCGTCGCCCTTGCGACGCTGACGAAGCTGGAGTACAGCACCTACGTCGACATGTCCGGTGACCTATCGGTCGCGCCGATGCTTATCCTGGACATCGACGCGGACGCCGATGGTGAGGCGGACGACCAACTGATCTTCCAGCCCGGCCTGCAGGGCGTGGAACTCGTGAACCGCCACTGGCAGGACTGGGACGCGCTCGGCGGCCTCTGGTGGTCGAAGCGGGGCTTCGCCGGGATGACCGAGGCCAACCCGCAATTGCTGACGACCTACCTGGAGGAGTACCCCAACGCGGCGATCGTCAGCCCGGATGATGACGGCGCGCTGCGGGTTGCGGCCGGCTGCATCGGCGACGGCTGGGAGAGCTTCGCCGGCGCGCTCGACGCCGTCGTGGTGGGCGTGTCCGGGCTGGACACGGAGTACGATTTCGAGGCGGGGGTCATCTACGCCCGCGGTGCGCTCCCGCCGGGTTATGAGCGCGACGTGCCGGTCTTCACCCAGTTGCTGCCGGCGCCGCACAGCACCCATGCGCCCGGCACGGAGATCGCCGTCGGCGTCGAGGCTCGCTCCGACAGCGCGATTCGCTCGGTCCACCTGATGATCGACGGGCAGAGCGTGCCGGTGCAGGTGGTGCCGCGGGCCGGCGGGGGTGTGCTCGCGACGGCGCCGCGCACGCTGCCGTCTGGCGTCCATCGGGTGATCGCGACTGTCACCGACCAGGAAGGCGACCAGTTCACCGCGCAGTGGAACTTTGTGGTCGGCGAAGCGGGTGAGTCGGAGTGGTTCAACGCCGACGGCACGCCAAAGGACGATGCGATCAACGCCACCATGAAGTCGCTGGTCGAGGCGTTCCGCTGGCACCTGTTCGGCCAGACCTGGGATGGCGTGAACCATCCGGAGATGCCGACCCACGTGGACACGATTACCCAGGGCACCGAGCCTGGCCCGTGGGTGACGGACGGCACCTTTGACGCCGAGGCGACCACGGCGACGCTGAAGAGCCTGGTCGAGGCGTTCCGCTGGCATTTCTGGGGTCAGTCGTGGCAGGGCGCGGGCGATCCACCGAATGTCCCGACGCACGCGACCGAGTTCGTCGACGCGGAGCCGCTCTCGCCGTGGTTCGAGGGGGACGGGACGCCGATCCGCTCGCAGATCGAGGGGACGCTGCGGTCGCTGGTCGAGTCCTTCCGCTGGCACTTCTGGGGCGTGACCTGGGACGGCCAGCACCACGAGCACGAGATGCCGACCCACGCGTGGTAGGCTGGGAAACGCCCTCACCCCCTCACCCCCTCTCCCAACGTTGGGAGAGGGGGAATGAGGTGGACGGACGTGGTTGCCCCTCTCCCAACCCTGGGAGAGGGGCTTGGGGTGAAGGCCGATAGAGTGATCCTGATGCGCGACCCGCAGTGGCGGTCGCGCATCAGTTGTGGGGAGGAGCCAGATTGAGACGGTCCCGATTGCTGATCATCGCGCTCGTGGGGGTGGCGCTCCTGGTGGTCGCCGCGTGCATGGGCGGGTCGTCTAACTCGACGCCGCAGACCACCACGACGCCCGCGACGCCGACGACGGCTCCGGCTTCCCCCTCCCCGCAGGCGCAGGGGACCGCAGTGGTCGAAGGGTGCACGCCGGTGCTGGCGCCCGGCGCCACGCCGACGCCGACGCCACGAGTGGACCGCCGCCTGGGTCCGCCTGTCTTGGTCCTCATTGCCGGAGATTGCGAGCAGGAAGCCTCGCTGGGCTCCTTCTTCTGGCAACTCGGGGGGGATGTTGCGGCGGACGTCAACGCGCCGGGCTTGCAGATCCAGAAGGACGGCGCGCTGGCGCTGGAGCAGGGCCAGGAGGTCCGCTTCGAGCCGCGCGTTGGGCCGGTGCCGGAGACGATGACGATCGACGTCTACCCGGAACAGGGGAATGTGCGGCCCATGGAGGAGCTGCCGAACCCGCAGGGGACGCCCTACATCGGCACGCCGATCCCGGGCTCGACCGCGCCCGACGTCTTCAAGCCGACGACCGACCCGGTGACTACCGTTGAGATCCCGACCGACGCGCTGACCTGGACGGTTGACCTGGAGCCGGGCACCTACTTCCTGCACGTGAAGGGGACGTGGCCGAACCCCACCGGCGAAGGCCGCGAGCTGACCGCCGAGTACTCGTTCTACGTGCGGGTCAAGTAGGCGAGCGTCATGCCACGCCGGGCGCCGTGGTGGCGCCCAGGGATGGTGGCTGTTGGCCCGTGAGGGTTGTGTGCGGAGTTCCGGGCCGTGGCATGTGCCGGGGGAGCACCTCGAGGCTGATAAGGGAAAGCCGGCTCAAGCGGGCCGGAGTGGAGCGGGGCATACATCCCGGCGGTACGGTCGTAACAGGTCGATGCGGTGCCCGGGGCTAAAGCCACCGGGCTGATTAGGGGAAAGCCCACTGAAGGGGCTCCCTTGTTCACCCCCGCTACTTCGATCCGGCACCCGCTGGACACTGCGTCTCCAGCCCCTTCAGTGGGCTTCGCTTCCTAGCCCGGTGGCTTTGGCCCCGGGCACGCGCCGGGCAGTGGGAACCTTTCCACCTGGACGTGAGCCATGCTCCGCCCCAGCCGGCTTGAGCCGGCTTTCGTTGTGAGCCCGGCGGCTTGATCCCCGGGCACACGCCACCACACGCGGATCCTCACGCCAGGCCGTCGGCTCACTGTCAGTCAGCCCCGGGCACCTGCCGGCCGGTCAAGCCATTCATAGATCCGTCAACGCCGGGTATGTGCCGTTGCCACCGGAGATGCGATAGATTGTTGCCGGTTCCTGGGTGACGCGTGACGCATGACGCACGACGAAGGGTGGGTGACACATGGTGGATGGCGGCCGGGGGGAGCAGGTCAAGGCGCGGGTGCGTGAGCAATTCGCGGCGTCGGGGGACGCCTATGTAGTCAGCGCGACCCACCGCAGCGGCGACGACCTGGAGCGGCTGGTGGAGCTCGCGGAGGCGACGCCGGAGACGGTCGCGCTCGATATCGCCACCGGTGGCGGGCATACCGCGCTGGCGCTGGCGTCGCACGTCCGGCATGTCACCGCCTCGGACCTGGTTCCGGAGATGCTGGAGCGGGCGCGGGCTTTCCTCACGTCCAAGGGCGTGACCAACGCCGACTTCCAGGTGGCCGACGCCGAAGATCTGCCCTTCGCCGACGCGAGCTTCGACCTCGTGACCTGCCGTATCGCGCCGCACCACTTCGCCGATGTCCAGCGTGCGGTGCACGAGGTGGCGCGCGTGCTCCGGCCGGGTGGCCTGTTCCTGCTGATCGACAGCGTGGCGCCGGAGGATCCGGAGCTGGACGAATTCCTCAATGAGTTCGAGCGGCGGCGGGACCCGAGCCACGTTCGGTCGTACCGCCGTTCGGAGTGGCGGCAGTTCCTCGAAGCTGCGGGCTTGACGGTCGAGGTGATGGAGACCTTCACCAAGCGGCACGACTTCGATGCGTGGACGGGCCGTTCGAGACTCGGCCCGGAGGGACGTGCCGCGCTGGAAGCCTGGGTGTTAGCCGCGCCTCCGGCCTATCGGGAATCCCTCAAGATGGAAATCGTCGATGGCCGCGTCGTCGCCCACACGGACGAGAAGGGGCTGTTCAAGGCGCGCAAGCCGCGAGAGTAGCCGTCGTCTTCTCAGGGGCGTAGGCATCCCACGTAGTCTCGCCCGGGCTATCCACTTAGCTCCCCTCTCCCAAAGTTGGGAGAGGGGTTGGGGGTGAGGGCCGCTCCCAGAGACGCCCGCGCTCCTGAGAAGAGGGCACCTACTCCACCGTGATCGGCTCGGGCGCCGGGAGGCCGTGTTCGGCGGCGAAGGCGCGGGCGTGGTCGATGCGCTCGGCGATGCTCGGGTGGCTGTAGAGCAGGTAGCGCACCAGGGCGGGCGGCTTCGGGTCGGAGAGGTTGACCGCCGCCAGCCGGGTCATGGCCGCGCCGAAGGCCACCGGGTCGCGTGTCAGGTCGAGCGCGAACGCGTCGGCTCGCCGCTCGATGCGGCGCGAGTACCAGTTCTGCACCGGTCCGAGCAGCAGCCCGGCGATCGAGAGGAACCAGGCCAGGAGCGGCATGGTGGCCACGTCGCCGAGGCGGTCGGTGCCGATGCGGGAGCCGAGGCGGGCCAGGGTGCCGCGCGCCAGGCGGTCCACCACGAAGGACAGGGCGACGGTGAAGACGCTGCCGAGGGCGATGAAGCGCCAGATGTCGCGGTGAGCCTGGTGCGCGATTTCGTGCGCGACCACGACCTCGATCTCCTCCGGGGTGAACTGCTCCAGCAGGGTGTCGGCAAGGACGATGCGCTTGGTGCGTCCCAGGCCGGCGAAGAAGGCGTTGGCCTTCTTGGTCTGCCGGCTCATGTCGGTCTGGAGCACGTCGGCCACTTCGATGCCGGAGCGCGCGGCCAGGGCCTTCAGCCGCTCGGCCAGCTCGCGGTCTTTGAGCGGCTCGTACTTGTTGAAGAGCGGCATGATGAGCACCGGGCCGAGCTGTGCCATCAGGACGGTGAGCGGGATCGAGGCGGCGCTGACGATCGCCCACCAGGTCCGCGGCCAGCGGCGGATCACGGTGTACCCGGCCAGGGCCAGCGGCGTTTGGAGCACCAGACCCACACCCAGGCCCTTCAGGTGGTCGGTCAGCCAGGCGGTGCGCGTCTGGTTGCTCAGGCCGTAGCGGTGTTCGACGACGTAGGAGCTGATGTAGTCGAGCGGGAGCGACGCCAGGAAGCCGAGCAGCGAGAAGACCGTCGTCGTGGCGGCATCCCCCGCGAGACCGCGCCCCGCGCGGCGCTGCACCGCGGTCCGCACCTTGGCCGCCGCGCCGGAGAAGACCACCAGCGCGCCGGTGACGAGGCTCGTCACGAGCCCCACCAGGAAGAGCTGCTCCTTGGTCCGGTTGTAGCGGCGCGCACGGCGCAGCCGCTCCGGATCGACCGTGCGTGCACCGGGCGATGCGCCGTCCGCCGCCAGACGGCGGAGCGCAAGCGCGCCGCGGATGATCGTCGGCCAGGACACCACGATTCCGTCCTTCCCGCCCTCCGATGGCCCGCTGCCGCCGGAGTCTTGCTATCCTTACGCGCGGAACCCGGGATGCGCGTCCCCGCGTGTCGGGGTGGAATCAAACCCACCCGCGTGGGTTGACCCGCTGCAGGTGGCCGCGCGCTGGCGGCGAGCCAACCCCAGGACGCTCCGGGTGACACGCGCTGCCGCTGCCGTGGGTTGGACCGGCGTGTGAGCGATGACGCGACGTGTGAGGCGGAGAGGAGCAGACACCCTCGCATGGAACTGGCACTGCGTGGGATCGCCATCGGCCTGGCGCTGGCTGCGCCGATCGGTCCGGTCAACATCGAGATCGTGCGCCGCGGGCTGCGCTTCGGGTTCCTCTCCGGCTGGCTGGTCGGGGTCGGTGCGATCAGCGCCGACACGCTCTACTGCCTGCTCGTCATCGCCGGTATCACACCGCTGGTCGACCGCGCCGCGGTGCGCATGGTCCTATGGGTCGCGGGCGCGGCGTTCCTCATCTTCCTGGGTTATAGCAGCATCCGCGCCGCCTTTGCTACGGGGAGCTTCATCGACAAGCCCGATTCGGGCGGCTTCGTGCGCCGCTCCTACCCGACCGGGCTGCTGATCGCCCTGCTCAACCCGATGGGCATCGTCTTCTGGGCTTCGATTGGGGGCGGGCTCGTGGCATCGTCGGTGGCGCAGACCGACACGACCGGGACGTTTGCCATCGTGCTCGGGGTGATCCTCGGGCTCGGCCTGTGGGTCACCGGGCTGTCGCTCCTGATTCATGGAGGACAGCGGTTCGTGTCCGACCGGCTCTTCCGCTGGGTGAACCTCATCAGCGGGGTGGTGCTGATCGGATTCGCCCTCTCGTTCGCGGTCAAGGCGGTGCAGGAGGTTGGAGCGTGGCTGTGAGCGGATCGCGGCCCCGGGCGCGCGAGGCCGGGGTGGTGTTGGGGACGCTGCCGCCGGGTCCGGAGAACGCAATCACCGATGTGGCCGGGGTCCGGGTCGGGCATGTGACGCTCATCGAGGGCGATGGCCCGCTCGTGCCAGGCCGGGGGCCGGTCCGCACCGGTGTGACGGTGATCCTGCCCCACGAGGGGAACGTGTTCCGGGAGAAAGTCCCCGCCGGGATCTTCGTGCTGAACGGCTTCGGCAAGTGCCTGGGCCAGGAGCAGATCGATGAGCTGGGCGTGATCGAGTCGCCCATCGCGCTGACCGGGACGATGAACGTCGGCGTGGTGGCCGACGGGCTGGTCGAGCACGCCATCCGCACCAACCCGGACATCGGCATCACGACGTCGACGGTGAACCCGGTGGTCGGCGAGTGCTCCGACGCCTACCTCAACGACATGCAGGGCCGCCACGTGCGGCAGGAGCACGTGCTGGAGGCTATCGTGGCTGCCCGGCCCGGGCCGGTGGCCGAGGGCTGCGTCGGCGCCGGGACGGGGATGAGCCTGTTCGGCTTCAAGGGCGGCATCGGCACGGCCTCGCGCCGGCTGCCCGAGCGGCTTGGCGGCTACACGGTCGGCGCGCTGGTGCTCGGCAACTTCGGACAACGGGACCAGTTGACTATCGCAGGGGTGCCGGTCGGGCGGGAGCTGGCCGGCTGGCGGCCGGACGCCGCCGCGGAGCCGCCCGAGAGCGGATCGATCATGGTGATCCTGGCGACCGACGCGCCGATGCTCGACCGGGCGCTGCGGCGGCTGGCGCGGCGCGCGGCGCTGGGGTTGGCGCGGACCGGCTCGATCGCCGGGCACGGCAGCGGCGACTACATCATCGCCTTCTCCAACGCGGTGCGCATCCCCCACGAGACAAGCGAGCGCGTGCTGACGCTGCCCCACATTGTGGAGGATGGGGCGCTGATCGACGGCCTGTTCCAGGCGGCGGTCGAGGCGACCGAGGAGGCCGTGATCAACGCTCTCTTTACCGCCACGACCATGACCGGCCGCGACGGCCATGTCCGCTACGCGCTTCCCCTCGACGAGACGCTGGCGATCCTCCGCCGCGCCGGGGTGGTGCGGTAAGGGCAGGCGTGGCCCCGTTTCAGGCGGAGCCTGCGCCTGCCGGCGTCATATCAGCCCCAGGGATCAGACCTCAGCGCCGCACCAATCCATCATCAGCCGCGCGAGGACCTTGGTGACCGAGCGCACGCTTTCGAGATCGACCCACTCGTCGGCGGCGTGCAGGTTGTCACCGGACGGGCCATAGCAGGTCGTCTGGACTCCCTGATAGAGCTGGAAGAAGCGTGCATCGGTCGTCGCCGTGGTGACCTCCTGGCGGATCGGCGTACCGGTGACTTCCTGGTGCGCGGCGGCAAGCGCGGCGAAGATCTCCTGGTTCGGATCGAAATCCGCCCCCTCGGCATGGAAGGCGTAGAACATCACGTCGGGGAGGTGGTCACGCAGCCACGGGTCGCGGCGGGCAGCCTCCATGATACGGTCTCTGAAGCGCGCCTTGACCTCTTCCAGGTTCTCCCCGGGATAGGTGCCGATCCGCACCTCGAAGACAGCCTCGGCCGGCACGGTGGAGGTCCAATCGCCGGCGTGGAACTGCCCGATGTTGTAGTTGATGGGGTGGGGAATGTCCTGCCACACAGCCGGCTTGACCTCCGGGCGGTTGACCTCCGCCTCCAGTTCCTTCACCGCTTGCAGGAGGGGCATCGCCTTCAAAATGGCGTTCGTCGCGGCACTGGCGCTGCGCGCGTGCGCACCCGCCCCGCGGACGGTGACGCGAGCCCAGAGCACGCCGACCTGTGAAATCAGCGCCGTCTGACCGAACGGCTCCGGGATCACAACGGCATCAGCGCGGTACCCGCGGGCGATGGTCGAGAGCGCCCCCGCACCCGTGCATTCCTCTTCGATGACGGTGTTGAGGAACACGTCGCCCTTCAGCCGGACCCCGGCCCGCTGGAGGGCCTTGACCGCGAAGATCATGGCAGCGATGCCCGACTTCATGTCGGCCGATCCGCCGCCGTACATGCGGCCGTCGACGATCTCCCCGCCCCACGGGTCGTGCGACCAGAAATGGACGGGTTCCGCGCTGACGACGTCGACGTGGCCGTTCAGCAGGAGGGACTTGCCCCCGCCGCTGCCGCGCAGGGTGCCGACGAGGTTGGGGCGGCCATGATATGACCACTCGACTGGACTATAGCCGGGAAGCGACTTCAGGGCGCCGGGGTCGATCTCCCACCGATCGACCTCAAGTCCCATCTCCGCCATCTCGCGCGCGATCCAGTTCTGGATCTCCGCTTCGTGGTGGAGCGTGCTCGGGCGGCGGACGAGACCCTGGAGGAACTGGACCTCGGCATCCCACAACTCATCGACAGCCTGCATCACGCGGTCGACCATTCCGTGCTCCCTTCTCTGTGCTGCCGCATGATGCTACTACAGGCGCCGGGGATGCGGTATAGGGACGCGACGCACCGCGAAGGCGGCGGATCAGGCGGGCACCGGTGCCACGATAGTCGAGTCGTCCCTCAGGATTCGGATGCGCGCCACAAAGGGGCAGAGATTGGGGATGGCGAGCGCGCCCGGCGCCAGGCCGGAGCGGACTCTCGCGAAACAGAGCAAGGGAGCCGACACGATGCCGGCGCTCCCCGGGCTTCGAGGACGGGTGAGAGTCGGTGTGACGCCCGCGCTCCCGCCAGGCGCTACGCCCGGACGAGGCTGCCGCCGACGGTTGCGGCGAGGTCTTCGAGCTGGGAGTAGATCCAGGCCAGGATGTCCTGCTCGATTACCAACCGGCGCAGCGCCTGGGCATGGTAGGCCCGCTGCTCGGCGGGCATGGTGAGCGCCTGATAGATCGCGTGGGCGGTGCTCTCGACGTCCGCTGGCGAGACGCTCAGCGCGTGCTCGCTCAGTTGCTGGTAGGCGCCCGCCCCCTCCGAGAGGATCAGTACGCCGTTGCGGCGGTTGAGCAGCGCCCCCTCCTTGGCGACCAGGTTCATGCCGTCGAAGATCGCGTTCACCAGGAGCACGTCGTAGTACTTCATCGCGGCCAACGCGCGCGGGTAGTCGTCGCCGATGAAGAGGCGCACGGGCTCCCACGCCACCCCGTCGCGCTCGGCGACGTTGGCGTACTTGGTGTTGATCCGCCCGACGATGGTGTTGATGTCGTCCAGGTAGTCGACGTACTCGGCGACCTCGAGCCGTGACGGGACGAGGAACGCCAGGAAGTTGACCCGGCCCAGAAACTCCGGGTGGAGTTCGAGGAAGCGGTCGTAGGCCTGGAAGCCGCGCACGATGTTCTTGCTCGGCTCTGCCCGGTCGACCCGCAGGATCGTGTGCTCGTTGAGGAAGGTCTTGATGTGCTCCTCGTGGCGCAGGGCGTCCTCGCTGGCGGCCACGCGGCGCACGGCGTCGACGTCGATCGAGATGGGATAGGAGCGGACGTGGGTCGTGTGACCGCGGTAGCGGATCTCGCGGCGGCGGTAGTCGATGTCGACGTCGTCGAGCGTCGCCTCGCAGGTGTAGACGAAACTGCGGGCGTGGCGGGGCGTTTGGAAGCCGACGATGTCGTTGGCGAGCATGCTGTGGCAGATGGCCCGGCGGAACTCCACCGGCAGCAGGCGCCAGTAATCGGGATCGGGCCAGGGGATATGGACGAAGTGCTGCAGGATTAGGTCGGGGCGTGCCTCGCGCAGGTAGCCGGGCACGAGGTAGAGGTGGTAGTCCTGCAGCATGACGATCGGCGGCTGGGTGCTGGAATCGGCCACGGCCAGGATCTCCTCGGCGAACTGCTGGTTCACCGTGACGTAGCCGTTGTTCCAGGCGTCCCAGGTGACGTGGTCGATGTCGGGCTGGCGCGGGGTGTCCCACAGGTAGTGCTGGAGGAACCAGAGCAGTGGGTTGCTGATGTGGTTGTAGTACCGGTCGTAGGCGTCCGGGTCGGACACGACGAAGCGGACGCGGAAATCGGCGTTGTCCGGTTCGATAACGGACTCACCGCGTTGGGCGGCGAGCTCGGCGCGCAGGCGGTCGCCATCGGTCATGGCGGCTGCCACCCAGATCGCGTCGGTGAAGCGGCTGACCGCGCTGATCGCGGTCACGACCCCACCGGTGCCGCGCCGGGTGGAGAAGGAGCCGTCCGGTTCGCGGTGGAACTCGACCGGGCCGCGGTTCGACGCGATGATGAGGGTTACCCGGCTGAGGAGATCCCGCGCCGGTTCCGGCAGATCTCGTCGCCTGGCGTCATGGTTGACTGTCGCTCCATGCTCGTCGGCCACCTGTTCCTCTCATCCCATCGTGCTGGTGAACCTGTGCGGCGCTGGGGGTCGTCACCAGGGAGGTAGAGCACGACCGAACGGTCGCCCGAGATGCGATGTGGCCTCGCAATCTTCGTTCCGACCAGCGGGTCGTGTGGTGACAGCACGCCGCCGCCCGCGGCGCGCTCGACCCGTCAGCGACGCGGCGAGTGCGGATGCTCGCGCCCGGTCCCACTGCGCCGTCGCCCGGCGCCGGGCGCGGCATGTCCGCCGCGGGGTCCCGTTGCTGGTGACTCCCGGGCCGCTCTCCCCTTGGTATGGATCGTACCACAGGTTTCCGGCGCGTCCTGAGCATTACGCGCCGGATGATTGACTTCTCTATCGTTCAGTGTAGAGATAGCGTAGAATAGCAGCATCTGGAGGGCTGGATTTCATGCCGGCATACCAGCCGCGCCCAGGAAGGAAACGAGCGCATCGGTGACCGTGTCCGGAGGCCGGATTTGTCCAGACTGCGGCAGTGATCGCGTGGAGTTCGTCCAGCGCGGGCTGGCTGGGCCGATCAATGCGACGGACCAGTACTACCGCTGCCACGCCTGCGGGCGGGTCACCTACGAGATCGTCACGCGGACGTCCCGTGAGTTGCGCGCGGGACGGATCGAGCCCGGCCGTGTGATCCGGACGGCCGGCCACAGTTACTCGGTGCGCCGCATCCTCAAGATCGGGCTTGACGAGTACCTCGTCTACCTCCGGCCCGCCGACGACCCGTTCCCGCGTCTCCGACGGGAGGGGCAGGAACGGAGATGAATGCGCATTGACGAATTTGTCTCGGCTTGCCCCGTCCCCGGTGCAGTGAAGGATGACACGAGGGGGCGCGGGTGGTGGCAAGACGAGACGAATGCGTCAACGTTCATAACCCCCGTTCCGACAACGGAAACCGACTCAATCGGGCTGGGATCGAACAGCACTCATTCCCGGGCGTTAGATCCAGGCGCTCGGCATGTGCCGGGGCTAAAGCCGCCGGGCTGACAACGAAAGCCGGCTGAAGCCGGCTAGGGAAATCGGGCTTAGATCCCAGCGATACGGTGTTCAACACCCGGCCCGTGCCTGAGGCTAGAGCTGCCAGGCTGACAATACAAAGCCCACTGAGGAGGCTGGGGATGCTGGGTATGGCGGGCTGCCGGATCGGCTCCGCCTGAACGTGGCCATCGCAGCCCCTTCAGTGGGCTTACCCTATATCAGCCCAGCGGCTTGATCCCCGGGCACATGCCGCCGCACGGGGATCGTCCCGCCACCCATCCCGTCTGTCGACCCCGGTGTGGAACTAACCCCCGGCGCGGCTGCTGCCGCGCCATACCAAAGCGGCGGCTCTGGCCGCCGCACTCCAAAACGTTCCAGCCGGCTTCAGCCGGCTTTCCTTGTCAGCCCGGTGGCTTCAGCCCCGAGCACGGGCCACGCAGCAGGGATCCGCACGCCACCTACCTCTGGGCACAGGCCGGCTACGTGAATTCGATAACGCCGGAACATCGTTCAGTCCCGGTCAGCGTTGCTGAGGTGTGCAATGCGACGCTCAACCGGTCCGTGCTGGGCGTCGGTGAAGGGGTTCCCCTCGCTCCCCAGAGGGGAGCGAGGGGTATGATCCAACGGCCTAGGAGACCTGCGCGGCGGTGTGGAGGGACTCGGGCATCGGCTTGTCGCGCTTGGTCGGGGTGACGTACTTCTCGACGAGCGCGCTGGTGCCGCCGACGTTCAGCCGGTCGAAGATGAGGTCGAAGCGCTCCTCGAGCACCGAGCTGATCCCCTGCCGCACGTCAGCCGGGAGATCCCACATCTGCTGCTTGAAGGGGCCGAAGGCGCGCTTGCGGGTCGTGTAGTAGAACTGCGCGTCGGTCATGTTTGGCTTGCGCTCGTCGGCATGGTTCTCGGCCAGATAGGCGTAGATCTCGTCGCGCAGATCCGTGGGGAAGAGATCGCTGTCGTAGATGAGGTTCTGGAACGCCGTTGCCAGGTGCACCTCACAGGCGTTCGCCTCGGAAAAGCGGTTGAAGGCGATCTCGGGCAGGGTCGATGCACCGTGCTGGACCGCGCCGGCGAGGCCGTACTCCTTGCGGCCGACCTCGGAGAGCTCGGCCAGTGTGTCGAAGTCGACCTTGACGTCGGCGATGGTGCCGTCCGGCAAGACGACGCCGCCATGGCTGGTGCCGGTCTGGACGCTGATCTTGCTGATGCCGACCAGGTCGCCGCCCTTCTCGGCCAGGACCCGGTTGAAGCCGTCCATGAAGGCGCGCAGCTCGTGGACGTCGCTGTTCTTGCCGCCCACCTCGCCGATCTCGCCGCCGACGGAGACCATGACCCCCTCGGGCTGGTGCTTCCGGATGAAGGCGGTCAGGTCGGCGCAGTGCTGGTAGTTGAGGGTCTGCTGCTCGGCGACGGTCGGCTTGCTCAGGTCGACCAGTGTCGAGGAGTCGACGTCGATGTTGTAGAACCCGGCGTCGAGCGCTTCGAGGATCAGCTTCTCAACGCCCTCGATCTCCTTCTGGGGATCCTTGGCGTAGCCCTTGGCGCTGATCTGGAAGTGGTCGCCCTGGATGAAGACCGGGCCGCGGTAGCCCTCGCGCAGCGCGGCGGCGAGCACGCTGGAGACGTACTCCTCGGGCCGCTGCTGGGTGTAGCCGATCTCCGAGCGGGCGATCTCGAAGATGAACTGCTTGCAGTCGTAGCGCATCGCGGTGCGGAAGACCGCCCGCGCGGTGTCGTAGGTCAGACCGCGGATGTTGATCGCCGGGGTGGTGCGGTGGTGCCACTCGCCGCGCCCGCCGGCCATGTAGTACTCGTGGATCGATGCCGGCAGCGCCCCGAGCGCCTGGGCCGCTTGCCAGATGATCCAGCGGCTGGCCGGCTTGACCGCATCGTCGCCGAAGACAGCACCGTACACCAGGCGATCGACCTTCTGCTCCCGGAATGCCCGCTCGTCGGCGATCGAGAGGGCGCCGTCCCGGATTTCGACAGCGGGTCGCAGGTCGTCGAGCAACTCTTGAACAGACGAATAGCCACGCATGGGTCTAGCCTCCTCGCGGTATCGTCCCATTGGTACGGCCCGCAGGGCCGGTCGGGCCTATCTTAGCCGTACTTCACTGCTCCGGGCCATACTCGCTCTTGCAAGCAAATTCCGCGCCGACTGGCGCCGAACCGCTACAGGTGTTCGGCGAACCAGTCGACGATCCACTGGAGCCGCTCGATGCGTCGGTCGGGCCGCCCGCTGCGCGAGAGACCGTGGCTCTCCTCCGGGAAGCGGACGAAGACCGCCTCCTTCCCCAGGTAACGCAGCGCGGCGAACCACTGCTCGGCCTGCTCGATGGGGCAGCGCAGATCCTGCTCGCTGTGGAGGATGAGGATCGGCGTCGTCACGTTCTTGACGTACGTGATCGGGGAGCGCTCCAGGTAGAACGACGGGTTGTCGTAGGCACTACCGCGGAACTCCCAGGGCGTGTAGGACCAGCCGATGTCGCTGGTGCCGAACAGGTTGAGGCGGTTGCAGGTGCTGCGCTGGGTCACGGCCGCCTTGAAGCGGTCGGTCTGGGTCACGATCCAGTTGGTCAGGTAGCCGCCGTAGGAGCCGCCGGTGACGCCCAGCCGCTGCTCGTCGATGTAGCCCTGCGCGACCACGTAGTCGACCCCGGCCATGACGTCGCGATAGTCGATCCCGCCCCAGTCGCCCATGGCCGCGGAGACGAACTTCTGCCCGTAACCGGTGCTGCCGCGCGGGTTGGTCATCAGCACGACGTAGCCGCGAGCGGCCAGGACCTGCATTTCATGGAAGAAGGCGCTGCCGTACATGGCGTGCGGGCCGCCGTGGATCTGGAGGATGAGCGGATAGCGGACGGACGGGTCGAAGCCCGGCGGCTTGAGCAGCCAGCCCCCGATCTCCACCCCGCCCTCGGCGGGATAGGTGATGCGTTCCGCGGGGACGACCTCCACCTCGGCCAGGAAGTCGGCGTTGGCCTGGCTGACCTCCCGCTCGTCGCTGCCGTCGGCCGCGGTCACGTAGACCTCCAGCGGCCGGGTGGGGGAGGAGGCGAGGAAGGCGAGCGTGCCGTCGCCGGCGACGCTCACGTTCGCGACCTCCCGGTCGCCGCCGATGACGACCGTGCTCTCGCCGTCGAGGCTCACGCGCACGACCGGCACCGTGCCCTGGTCGCTGATGAGGGTCAGCAGGCCGCTCCCATCAGGCAGCCAGAGGGGCCGCTGGGCAGCCACGGCATAGTGCTGATCGGAGAGGACGGTGTTGCCCACCTCCCGGTCGAGCGCGGCGGTCAGGTTGCGCGCCTCGCCCCCGGTGGTGGGAGCGACCCACAGGCCGGTGAGCGTCGTCGGGCCGTAGGGCTCGACAATCGGGTTGCCGACGTAGGCGATCCACTCCCCGTCGGGTGAAAAGGCCGGAGAGTTGTAGACACCGTCGCTGGGGGTGATCCGGCGCGGCTCGCCCCCGTCGAGCGGCACGACCCAGATGTCCGAGAAGGTGTTGCGCTCGCGGTCGTCGGTGCGGTTGGAGACGAAGGCGATGGCGCGGCCGTCTGGCGACCAGGCGGGCTGGGTATCGTCCCAGTCGCCGTCAGTGATCTGGCGCGGCGTGCCGCCCTCGGCCGAGACGACGAAGATGTGGCGGCGTCGATCGTCGAAGTAGCCCTCGCCGTCCAGCTTGTACTTGAGCGAGCGGATGACCTTCGTGTCGCTGCGCTGCGCCGCGCGCTTCCGGTCCTCCTCGGTCTCATCCGCGCGTTGGACGGGGCCCTCGGGTCCGACCTTACTCACGAACGCCAGCCAGGCGCCGTCGGGCGACCAGACGGGATCGGCCACGCCGTGCTTCAGGTCGGTGATTCGCTCTGGCTCGCCGCCGTCACTCGGCATGACGTAGAGCTGAGTGACGCCGTCGCGGTCGGAGAGGAATGCCAGCCGGCTGCCGTCCGGCGACCAGCGCGGGCTGGTGTCCTTGTGCGTCCCGGCGGTGAAGCGCATTCGCCCGCTGCCGTCAACATTGGCGACCCAGATCGCGGAGCGGTAGCGCTTCTCCTCCAGGACGATCTCGGTGACGACATAGGCGACGCGCCGGCCGTCCGGCGCGATTTGGGGATCCCCCAGGTAGCGGATACGCGCCAGATCGGCGATCTCGATCGGTCGGGGCATAGGTGCATGTCCTTTCGGGACTACTGCGTGTTTCGTGTTCCGTGGTCCACCGGCAGGGTCAGGCACAAGCCCGCCCTGCCGGTGCACCGGATGGGTTTGTTGACGGCTGCGGTCATCAGCCCTCGCCGAAGAGCGACCAGATGGTCGCGGCGTACTTGATCCCGGCGAGGTAGTGATGGACGGTGATGAACTCGTTGGCGGCGTGGCCGCGCCAGTCGGGCGGGCCGATGCCGGTCCCGGCGCCGGGGATCCCCAGTTTCCCGGCGAGCCACACGGCCTGGCGCCCGGAGGCCGACTCGCTCGGCCGCAGCGACGGCTCACGGCCGTAGACGCGGCGCGCCGCCTCCACCACCACGCGCGCGAAGGGCGAGTCGGCCGGGACGCGCGACGGCTCGATGCTGCCGAGGTCGTGCAACTCCACGTCGGCGAAGCCGTGGTCGTCCAGGTGCTTCCGCAGCCGCTGGAAGATGTCGGCCGGGTCCTGGTCGGCGACGAGGCGGAAGTCGACGTTCACTGCGGCGGTCGCGGGCAGGAGCGTCTTGTTGCCCTCGCCGACGTAGCCGGAGGCGAATCCCGCGATGTTGCAGGTCGGCGTGAACAGCAGTTGCTCCAGCGCATCGACCCCGGAGACGCCGCCGAGGAACTCGTCCACGCCCAGGTCGCGCTTCTGCGCCTCGTCGTCCCATCCCGCCTGCTCCAGCAGCGAACGCTCGAGTGGCGTGGGCGGGCGCACGGCGTCGTAGAAGCCCTCGATGCGCACGCGCCCGTCCGGCCCCTTGATCGACGCCAGCGCCCAGACGAGCTTCCAGGCCGGGTTGGGCACCAGCCGGGCGCGGGCGGAGTGGAGATCCTTGCTGCCGCCGCGGGCGCGCATCTGCACGAAGAGGAGGCCGGAGGTGCCGAGGCTGACCCGCGGCACATCGCCCGCGTCGAAGCCGCCGTCGAACGAGAGGGCGGCGTCGGCGGCCAGCAGGTCGCGGTGGCGCTCGACGAAGGCCGGCAGGCTGGGGCTGCCGCTCTCCTCCTCGCCATCGAAGATGAACTTGATGTTGATCGGCATGCCGGTCGTGGCCCGCAGCGCCTCCACCGCCTTGAGGTGCGCCATCAGGTTGCCCTTGGCGTCGGTCGTGCCGCGGCCGATGATGCGGTCCCCCACGCGCCGGGCCTCGAAGGGCGGCGACTCCCAGTCGGACTCGGGGTCGGCGGGCTGCACGTCGTAGTGCGTGTAGATCAGCAGTGTCGGCGCATCGGGCCGGTCGCCGGTGATTTCCCCGTAGACGACCGGCAGCCCGTCCGTCTCGATCACCCGCGCGGTGATCCCAACGTCGCCCATCATCTCGACCAGCAGCTCGGCGCACTCGCGCACGCCGATGTTGGCCGAGGAGATGGACGGCTGCCGGATGAGCCGCTGGAGGTCGGCGATCATGCGGTCGGCGTGCGTGTCTACGTAGGCATAGACGGGAGATAGGTCGGTCATCGCGCCCCCCTTTCGCGTCCGCTGCCGCTATGCGTCCTGCGCGCTCCGGCCCAGGTGCCGCTCATACCAGTCGATTGCCCGCTGCAGGACATCGATCTGGTGCTTGCGCTCCATGATCACGTGCGGCTCGCGCGGGTAGAGCACCAGTTGCGTTTCCACCCCGCGGCTCTTGAGCCCCTCGTAGAGCTCAAATCCCTGGCTGGGCGGCACGCGGATGTCGTTCTCGCCGTAGAGGATCAAGGTCGGCGTGGTCGCCCGGCTGATGACGCGGATCGGCGACAGGCGCCAGTGCGTCTCGACCTCCTCGTCGACCGGGCCGAGGTAGCGGTCGAAGACGCTGCGCACATCGGCGGTGCCCTGGAAGCTGACCCAGTTGGCGATCCCGGCGCCGGAGACGGCCGCCTTGAAGCGGTCGCTGTGGGTGATGGCCCAGTTGGTCAGGAAGCCGCCGCCGCTCCAGCCACCGACGACGAGCTGGTCCGAGTCGGCGATCCCCTGCTCGATCAGGTAGTCCACGCCACTGTTGATGTCCTCCCAGTCGGGCTCGCCGTAGCAGCCGACGATGCCGCAGAGGAACGCGGTGCCGCGGCCGGAGGAGCCGCGCGGGTTGGGCAGGAAGACCGCATAGCCCCGCTGGGCGAAGAACTGCCCCCAGTCGTGCCAGCCGGCATACAAATGGTGGAGCCAGGCGCCGCACGGCCCGCCGTGGATATGGACCAGCAGGGGATAGCGCTTCCCCTCCTCGTAGCCGACGGGAAGGATCACCATTCCCTCGATCTCCAACCCGTCGGTCGAGGTCCAGCGGATGTCCCGCACCTCACCCCACTTGTAGTCGCGCGTCCAGGGGTTGAGATCGGTCAGGCGGCGCGGCTCTCCGCCCAGGTCGGCCACGTAGACGTCGCCGTACGACTCGTCGTGGGCGAAGACGAACGCGGCACGGTCGCCGCTCGCGCTCAGCCTGAAGGCGCCGACCACGCCCACCCGCTCGAACGGCGCGAATGCGTCGCTCACCTCCCCGGAGGTGAGGTTGAAGACCTTGACCGTCACCCGCTGGCCCATCTCGACCGAGGCAACGATCCGCTCCCCGTCCGGCAGCCAGGCGAACTCCCGGAACGATCCCTCGAAGCCGGGGGCGACGATGTGGGGCTGGCCGCCACTGGCAGGCATGGTCTGGAGGGAGAAGAACGCGGGAATGACCTCTTCGGCGGCGACGAAGGCGAGTGTCTGCCCGTCCGGACTGAACTTCGGCGTGGTCAGCAGCCCCTCGAAGCGGCCGAGACTGCGCAGCTCCCCGTCCAGACTGAGGATCGCCATCTCGGGCGCGAAGGTGTAGTGGGCCTTGGGATCGGGCGAGGCGAGAACCACGAAGGACTGCCCATCCGGCGCCCAGGTGAAGCCCGCGTCTGCCTGGGTGCCGATGTGGATCCCCTCGGGACTGACCCGTCGCGGCTCGGGGAGGGCGTTCGGGGCGATGGCGGCCGTGTCCTCCGGCACAGCCATGACCCAGAGGCTGGCGCGCTTCACGTTGGCGTCGACGACGCGGGCGTCGTCGCGCTCCTCGCGGCGCCGCTTCTCCTCCTCGGTCTCGGGGTCCATCGCGGTATAGGCCAGCAGCGAGCCGTCGGGCGACCAGGCCGCCTGGCCGACACCGCCTGGCGCAGCGGTCACACGCACCGCCTCACCACCGGCCAGGTCGAGCACGTAGACCTGCGGCTTGCCGCGTTCGAGCCGATCCGAGACGAACGCCAGCCGCCGCCCGTCGGGCGACCAGCGTGGCGCGCCGTCCGCCGCTTCGGATGTAGTCAGCCGCCGGGGCGTGCCGTCGTCCGCGGCGACCAACCAGATCGCGCTGACCGGGTGTTCTCCCTCCTTCGAGGCCGGGGTCGTCACGTAGGCGACGTGCCGGCCGTCCGGCGAGATCTGCACGTCGGTCACGAGCGTGGCACTGACTGCCTGCTCGAAGCTGAGCATCCGCTCCGCTGTCATCCTGCTCTCCCTCCCCTGCCGTGGGCGGAAACGGGTCACGGTTACCACGGTGAGCCTGACGCCGGAGCCGCGACCTGTCAAGGCCGGGGAGGCGTCTCGGCGTCGTTCGGCGACGCTGTCCGTGCTTGCGCGGCTGTCTGTACAAACCCCCGGGCTGACAAAGCGCAGCTGGCTGGAGCCGGCTGTGGAGTGCGGCGGTTCCAGTCGCCGCTTTGGTATCGCGCGGCGGCAGCCGCGCGCCGGGGTTGGTTCCGCGCCAGTGTCGTGGCACGGGCTGGGTGGCGCGGGGATCCCGCGCCGTTAACCCGTTCCGGTGCGGGTGGTGCGACGGATCCGGCGCCGTGGCATGTGCCCGGGGCTCAAGCCGCCGGGCTGCCTAGGGGTAAGCCCACTGAAGGGGCTATGATGGCGACATCCCGGCGTGTCCGCTCCGGCCGCCCATTGGGCGCTGTATCCCCAGCCCCTTCAGTGGGCTTACCAAGTTATCAGCCCGGCGGCTCTAGCCCCGGGCACGCACCGAGCGGTGGGATCCTCTCACCACCTAGCCGGCTCATCGCCCTCAGCCGGCTTCAGCCGGCTTCGCATTGTCAGCCCGGGGGTTATGGAGTTTGACGAATTAGTCGTGTCTACCCGCCGGCCGCCCACGACTCTCCGCGTGTCATCCTGAGCGGAGCCGGGGGCGGCGGCCAGCCGACCCCGGCGCAGCGAAGGATCTCCCCGCTGCGCCGGGGCCGGTCCGACGCGAGATCCTTCGCTCCGCCGCCCGGCGCGGGGCGCCGGCCGGCTCCGCTCAGGATGACAGCCGTGCCGGAACGGGTGGCGGGAAGACGAGAATACTTCGTCAAACTC
>Ga0068682_100176_pt1 | contig 53078 bp, 42 predicted proteins | sample CeladaPassaB1F01_FD_62238 | JGI IMG/M metagenome (GOLD analysis project Ga0068682, IMG submission 62238) | Cellulose-adapted microbial communities from the Joint BioEnergy Institute, USA - Passage B1F01 | ecosystem: Engineered > Bioreactor > Continuous culture > Unclassified | place: USA, Joint... | reverse complement strand
GGATCTCCCCGCTGCGTGGCCGGTCCGACGCGAGATCCTTCGCTCCGCCGCCCGGCGCTCCGCGCCGGCCGGCTCCGCTCAGGATGACAGCCGTGCCGGAACGGGTGGCGGGAAGACGAGGATACTTCGTCAAACTCCATTAGCCCCGGGCACGCGCCACGGCATGAGGATCCGTCCACCACCCAACCGGGAGACGGTCGCGGCCGCACGAGTTACTCGAGGCGAGCGGGAAACGGGGCGGCTGGTATGCCAGACCCATTCGTCAAACTCCAATGCCCCCGGGCACGTGGCGCGGCGCGGGATCCTCGCGCCATGCAACCCGTGTCCGTAAGCCGGTGCGGCGCGCACCCTGGCGCGGCTGGGGCCGCGCCATACCAAAGCGGCGGCTCGGGCCGCCGCACTCCAAAGCGAGAGCGCCTGGGCGTACAGCCCAGGCGCTCCGGTTTCGTGGGCGGGAAGGCAGGGATTCGAACCCTGGGAGGACTTAATTCGCCCTCAACCGCTTAGCAGGCGGCCCCATTCGACCACTCTGGCACCTTCCCCGGTATTCATTTGTCGGCGGAGAGGGAGGGATTCGAACCCCCGGACCTTTCGGTCAACTGTTTTCAAGACAGCCGCCTTAAACCACTCGGCCACCTCTCCGCGGCACCCGGCCGACCAGCTTCGACGGCAGCCGTGGGCGGGTAGACCGGGATCGTGGGGCCACGCAACGCCGCTGTCGGCATGTCAGTATAGCAGAGTTACCGGATGCCTTCAATCGACGCGGAACCGGCGCTGCCCCCAAGAACTCCCCTCTCCCAACCTTGGGAGAGGGGCCGGGGGTGAGCGCCGCTCCTGGCATGGAGAGCAGCGCGGCCACGCCAGCCGGTCAGAAGACCGGCTGGCGGCCGATGACTTCCTGGCCACCCATGTAAGGGCGGAGGACCTCCGGGATCTCGATCGTGCCGTCCTCGCGCTGGTAGTTCTCCATGATGGCGATCAGGGTGCGCGGGAGGGCAAGGCCCGAGCCGTTCAGGGTGTGGACGAACTGGGGCCGTGCGCCGTCTGCCGGCCGATAGCGGATGTTCGCCCGGCGCGCCTGGAAGTCCCGGAAGTTCGAGCAGGACGACACCTCCAGCCAGTCCTGGCTGCCCGGCGCCCAGGCTTCCAGGTCGAACTTCTTGGCGGCGGTGAACGAGAGGTCGCCGGTGCACATCTGGACGACGCGGTAGGGGATGTTCAGCCGCTGAAGAACCTCCTCCGCGTTGGCAACCAGCGAGTTCAGCTCGTCGTCCGACGTCTCTGGGGTGACGAACTTGACCATCTCGACCTTCTCGAACTGGTGCACGCGCTTGATCCCGCGCACGTCGCGCCCAGCCGAGAGTTGCTCGCGGCGGAAGCAGGGCGTCTGGGCGACGTGGTAGATCGGGAGCACGTCGGCATCGAGGATCTCGTCGGCGTACAGGTTCGTCACCGGCACCTCGGCGGTCGGGATCAGCCACAGGTCGGACTCGTCGTCGTGGTAGAGGGCGTCACCGAACTTGGGCAGGTTGCCGGTGCCGATCAGGGCGTCGGGGCGGACGAGAGCCGGGGCGTAGAGTTCGGTGTAGCCGTGCTCGCGGACGTGCAGGTCGATCATCCAGGTCGCGAGCGCCCGCTGGAGGCGTGCCATGTCCCCGCGGAAGAAGTAGAACCGTGAGCCCGATACCTTCACCCCGCGCTCGAAGTCGATCAGGCCCAGTTCCTCGCCGATCTCCCAATGCGGGCGGACGGGGTAGGGGAAATCGCGCGGCTCGCCCCAGTGGCGGACGATCACGTTGGCGGATTCGTCCGGCCCGACCGGCACGTCGGGATCGGGCAGGTTCGGCACCTGGAGCAGGAGGTCGCGGAGCGCGGCGTCGGTCTGGTCGACCTGCGCGTCGAGCTCCTGGATCTTGTCGCCGAGGCTGCGCATCTCGGCGATGCGGGCCTCGCGCTCCGGTCCCGGAGCCAGCCGGCTGATCTCCTTCGACCCGGCGTTGCGGCGGGCCTTCAGCTCCTCGACCTCAGCCAGGAGCGCCCGGCGACGCTCGTCCAGCTCAAGGATCTCGTCGATGGGCGCCTCGGTATTGAGCTTGGCGAGCGCCTCGCGCACGAGATCCGGCTGCTCACGGATCAACCGCAGGTCAATCATGGTCGTCCCTCCATCACAGCGGTCGGCTGACAAACGAACGGCCCTACGCACGTAGGGCCGGAGCGGGCGACGGCAACATGTGCTCGCCCCGCTCAGCCACTACTGCTGGCACTTTTCAACGGCTCGTAGCCGGGGATGAACGGCAACCAGTCGGGATTGACGCGGGAGTTGAGCGCCCGCTGGATGGTGTAGTAGCGACCCGGGCGCGGCTCGAACGGCTCGCGGCGCAGCGTCAGGCGCGCCTCGGCCAGCGTCTTCCCGCCCTTGCGGTGGTTGCAGGCGCGGCAGGCGCTGACAAGGTTGGACCAGGTATGGCCGCCACCGCGGGATCGCGGCACGACGTGGTCGATGGTGAGGTCGTGGGTCCGCGTGCCGCAGTACTGGCAGGTGTAGTCGTCGCGGATGAAGATCTCGCGCCGGCAGAGCTTGACGCGCGGGCGCGGCCTGCGGATCAGGTAGGCAAGGCGGATCACCGAGGGCGCGTCGAATCGCTGGCGCGCTGACGACACCGTGACATCGTACGCCTCGAGTATCTCGGCCTTGCCGCTGAGGACGAGGACGATCGCGCGGCGCAGGTTGCAGACGTTGAGCGGTTCGTAATTGTGGTTCAGGACCAGGACCGGGTGGTGCCCGTTCAGGTGGTTCCCGTTGGTGTGCTGAGCTACCTGTTGGTCATCCAAGGTGCGCCTCTGTTCGTGCGGTTGGACAAGGTTCGGGAGACGCCGTGCGCTTCAACTATAGCAAGTGACAAACCGTGGCACAACGCGACACGAGGCAGCAGCCTGACCTGGCTGCGCGCCCCGCGTCGCGCGTTGTGCGAGCTGGTTGACCACTCATCGGCCCGGGCGGCCTGTGACGTTCAGCGGTAGAGCGTCTTGCCACCCCCGGGCTAGTCGAGCCGGACGAAACCCCGTTCGCCGTCGAGCTCGATCCGAGTGCCGTACGGCGCCGACAGGGCGGCGAAGCGCTTCAGGATGGCTTCCGCGTGCGCGCCGCTCGCGAGTCGCGGCCGTCCTCGGCGGTGACTCGGCTCACCGTGCCCCAGCGAGACGGGGACGATTTCGATCGCGGTGACACTCCCCTCCGCTAGGTGGCAGATGGGTACGACCGTCTCCCAGTAGCGAGCGTCTGCGGGGAAGCCCTTGCGGTCGTTGTCTTGGCGGATGCGATACATCTCGCTGGGAGTCCGGCTCGGGTCGATGCGGAAGCGTTCGTACGAGTCGGACGGGATCTTGAGGGTAAGCTCGTTCTGGCCGAAGAAGTTGCCGAGGCTGTAGAAGATCGGCTTGCCCCGATAACACTCCATGCCGCGCAGCAAGTGCGGGCCGTGGCCCACGACCACATCCGCGCCTTCGTCGATCATGCGGTGGGCGAAGGTGCGGATGAAGGCGGCAGGTTCCTCGCGGTCGCTGCCCTGCTCGTGCGCGTGGAGGCTGACGAGGACGACGTCGGCGCGTGCCCGGGCCTCGCGGACCCAGGTCGCGATGGCATCGAGGTCCTTGGCCTTCGGCGTGGTGTGCACCGCGACGCGGTCGGCCGCGCGGAAGTTGGCATCGAGGAAGGGGAAGATGTCGGGCGAGTCCGGCGGGAAGCCGAAGCCGAGCTGGATCCGCTCCAGCCGCTGCCGCTCGAGGCCGAGTTCCTCCGCGATCTGCCGCAGTGTCTCGAGCTGTTCCGGGAGCACGTCGTAGATCGTCTCGTAGCGGAGGGGGTTGAGCCCGGGTCGACCAAGCATGTCGGGGCGTTGCTCGGACGCTTCTTGCCCCGCGGCGAAGGTGGAGGCACAGGAGAGCATCGCGACGCTGCCCCGCGGGGAGTCGAGATACACAGGCATACGCGCTTCGGCGAGGTTCCGACCGATCCCGGCGTAGGCGACACCCTTACGTTCCAGGATGTCGATAAGGGCGAGCAACCCGGCGATGCTGTAGTTGAGCGAGTGGTTCGTCGCCGTCGCGAAGAGGTCGAAACCCATGTCGACCAGTTCGTCGATGACCCAGGATGGCGCACCCAGATGCGAGCCACCGCTCTCCCATGCCGGGTAGCCCTGAAAGTCGTTGGGCACCACTTCCAGGTTGGTGAAGGCGACGTCGGCCTCACGGATAAGCTGCCGAAGCTGGTCGAACGGGCTGCCGGGCGGGGCGGCGAACCGGCGCGTGATGATGCTGTCGCCGGTCAGGGCAAGCCGCAACGGCTGATGATCTGTCACTGCGAACCTCCCTCATGCCCTTCCTGGCAATCAGTCGCGGGTGCGCGGGTCGAGCGCGTCGCGCAGGCCGTCACCGAGCAGGTTGAAGGCGAGCACGGTCAGGGTGATCATCGCGCCGGGCGCGATGGCGATGTAGGGGTAGTGCACGATGTAGGCGCGGCCGTCGGCCAGCATGCCGCCCCAGGATGGCTCCGGAGGCTGGATGCCGAGGCCGAGGAACGACAGCGTCGACTCGTAGATGATGATCCCTCCCACCGCGAGGCTGGCGAGGACGATCACCGGGCCGAGCACGTTCGGCACGAGGTGCCGGAGGATGATCCGTGTATTGGTAGCTCCGGCCACGCGGGCGGCCAGGGTAAAGTCGCGCTCACGCAGGCTCAGAGTGTCGGCGCGGACGACACGGGCGTACTGCGCCCACACCGTGGCGCCGATGACGATGACCACGGTTCGAAGGCTCGGGCCGACGACGGCGGTGAGGGCGATCAGCAGCACGAGCGTGGGGAACGCCATCAGCGTGTCCACCGCGCGGGAGAGGAGGTTGTCGACCCAGCCGCCGAAGTAGCCCGCGGTGGCGCCGACAAGAACGCCGATGGTGACCGCAATCCCCGTGGCGCCGAGCCCCACGATGAGGGCGATGCGGGTGCCGAAGATGATGCGGCTGAGGATGTCCCGGCCGATGTGGTCGAAGCCGAGGGGGTGTGACCAGGAGGGGCCGACGCCGCGCATACCGCTCACGGACTGGATGGGCGAGTAGGGCGCGAGTACATCGGCGAGCAGGGCCGTGACGACCAGCAGGCCGATGAAGGTCAACCCTGCCAGGCCCAGGCGGTGGCGCCGGAAGCGGCGCCAGATCCGTGAGAGCTCGGAGCGCTGTGGGCGAGCATTGGCCGACAGTGCGGCGGCTGCGGCTGCTGACTGCTCGTGGGTCGACTGCATACTCGTTTCCTGTCGCGTGATCTCCGCATTAGCGGATGCGGATGCGTGGGTCGACGTAGGTGTACACGAGGTCCGTCAGGAGGTTGCCCAGCACGACGACGATCGCCAGGAGCAGCACGACGGCCTGGACGACCTGGTAGTCGAACCGGTAGACCGAGTTGATGAAGACGCGGCCGAGGCCGGGCAAGGCGAAGACCGTCTCGATCACGATCGTGCCGCTCAGGAGGAACGCGATCCGGTAGCCGATCACCGTGACGATCGGCAGCAAGGCATTGCGAACGACGTGGCGGGAGAGGAGAGCGGCTTGGCCGAGGCCCTTGGCCCGCGCGGTGGTGACGTACTCCTGACCAAGCACTTCCTGAGTCGCGCCCCGCATGAGCCGGGTCAAGACCGCGGTGTGGTCGAGGGCCAGGACGGCCACGGGCAGGATGTAGCCGGTCCACGAGCTCAAACCGTAGGTGGGCAGCCAGCCGAGCATACTGCCGAAGACGATGATCGAGACGAGCGCGACCCAGAAGTTCGGGAGGGCAACTCCCAGGGTCGATCCCACGACACTGACGTAGTCGAAGAGCGAGTTGCGTTTGATCCCGGCGATGATTCCGGCCGGAAGGGCCAGGGCGACGGAGAAGAAGAGCGCGAGCAGGTTGAGCTTGATCGTCAGCGGCGCTGCTTCCTTGATGATGTTCGCGACCGACGCGCCGGGCCGGATGATGAGCGATTGCCCGAAGTCACCCCGTAGCAGGTTGCCCAGCCACCGGAGGTATTGCCGGTAGACCGGCTGGTCCAGCCCCCACTTGTGGCGCAGCATGTCGACCTGCTCCTGGGTGACCTGAGCTTCACCGACGAAGAGACTCACCGGGTCGCCAGGAGCAAGGTGCATGAGGCTGAAGGTGACGATGCTCACCAGGAAGATCGCGACCAGCCCCTGCGCAAGGCGGACCACGACATATCTCAGCATGGGGCAGCCTCGCCCTCGTTGATCCCGTGGAACGGTGCCGAACATGGTCGGCCCGTGACGTCCGATGCCATGCCGGCCGGCATCCGGTGGCCCTTCTCTGGGAGCCGGCCGGAGGCGTTGTCGGTGGGAGCGCGCATCCGTGTTCGTTGCGCCGCCGGATGCGCGCTCCGCCGCGTCACCCCTGTGCCGGAGGCTACGCGTTCGGATCGAGCCAGAATTGGTAGGCCTTTCGATACGTCTGGGTCGGACTCAAGGCGGACTCTGGCAAGCCCTTGACCTGCTTGCTGTACAGCGTGTACCACTGCCAGTACATCATGTAGAGGAAGGGCACATCCTCGGCGACGAGCGCCTGGATCTCGTTGTAGATCTCGCGCCGCTTCTCCGGGTCAACCTCCCGCAGCCCCTGGTCGATCAACTCATCCATGCGCTCGCTCCGGTAGTGGGAGAAGTTGTTGAACCCATCCGACCGGAGCGTATCGGACGGATCGGGCTCGCCGCCGGAGCCGCCGTAGGTCCAGTTGAAGACCGCCGCGCCGAGGTCGCCCTGACGCATGCCGCCACTGGCGTCGGGTACCTCCCGGACCTGCATGTCGATGCCGACCTCCCGGAGGTACTGCTGGACCAGTTCGGCCTCTGGCCGCCGCGCCTGGTCGCCGGTGATCACCCCGCAGGTGAACGACAGCTTGATGCCGTTCTTCTCACGGATCCCGTCGCTGCCGACCGTCCAGCCGGCCTCGTCGAGGATCCGCCGTGCCTCGTCGGGGTCGTAGGGATACTCTTTGACGTTCGGGTTGTACCAGGACTCGAGCACCGGCGCGATATTGGAGGTCGCTATCACGGCCTCGCCGTTGAAGACATCGTCGATGACCGCCTGACGGTCGATGGCGTACATCATGGCCTGGCGGACCTCTTTCTCGGCGAGCTGCGGGAGATTGTGGTTGAGCGGGAAGTGGTTGACGCTCACGCTGGGCGCCTTGAAGACCGTGAACTCGCCGGTCGCTTCGAGCCGCTGGTTATCCTCGACGGCGAGCTGCCAGACCGAGGAATGTGCCTCGCCTGTTTCGAGCGCGATCGCGCGCACGGACGGCTCGGGTACCACGTTGAGCCGGTACTCGTCGAGGTAGGGGCGCCCGCGGAAGTGGTCGTCGAACGCCTCAAGCAGCGTGTACTCCGCCGCGCGCCACTCCTTGAGCTTGAACGCCCCGGTGCCGATCGGCGCGGTGCGGTACTGGTCCTGCCCCACCTGGCTGTGGTAGTGCTCCGGGATGATGAATGCCGTCGCCCCACGGATCAGGAAGGCGGCGTTTGGCTCGCTCATTCGCACCACAACGGTGTAGGGATCGGTAGCCTCAACCGATTCCACGCCCGCGAACGATTGCTGCTCGATCGACGCGTTCTCCGGGTTGCGGTACCACTCGTAGGAGTAGACGACGTCGTCCGCGTTGAACTCCTCGCCATCGTGGAACTTCACACCCTGGCGGAGGGTGAAGGTGTACGTCAGCCCGTCCTCGGCCACCTCATGCCGCTCGGCCAGGACCGATTCGAGCTCGTAGTTCTCGTCGATCTCAAGCAACCCGTTGTGGATCTGGGTGACGAGCGACCACTCAACGGTAGGGCCGGCGTCCTCCGGGCTAAGCCCGGGAACGTCGGTATGACCGAGCGTGATCAACGTTCCGCCACGGACGGGCTCACCCTGTGCGCCCGATCCGGACGACCCGGTTCCGGGGCTTGCCTGAGTCGAGCCGCCCGTCTGGTCGCCAGCCGGCTCGGTAGCCGGGTTCTCCTCGGAGCTGCCACCCCCGCAGGCGGCAAGAAGCGGCAACGACGCGGCGCCGGTGAGAGCCAGGGCTGCCCGCACGACGAACGTGCGGCGCGTGGTCTTCCTACCGCCGAGGGGGTGGAGATGGAAGGGCTCATGCGCGTCCACCGAGACTCCTCCTTCACGTGTCGGCGTATCCCACCCACGTCGGTGGGGCAAGAGTGGTAGCGCAAGCTGATAGCGCTCCAGGCAAAGAATGGGTTGCGCGGATTATCATGTACAAGCTAGTAGAGCGTCAAGAGGTGAGGATTCGCGCGCAGCAAGCCGTGGGCGCACGCAAGGGTGCGTTTCCTGCCGCGCACGTGCGCGCAGGCAAGCGGAAGCGCGGCGACGCGCGCCGCGCTGCTTAGTCCGCCGCGGTGGCCAGCTCGGGGAGCACGGTGCGGAGGGCCTGGCCGGTGTAGGACCGCTCGACGGCCGCGACCTGCTCAGGGGTGCCGGCCGCGACGACCTCGCCGCCGCCGTCGCCGCCCTCGGGGCCGAGGTCGATGATCCAATCGGCCGACTTGATGACGTCGAGGTTGTGCTCGATGACGAGCACGGTGTTGCCGGCGTCGGTCAGTCGCTGGAGGACGCCGAGCAGCCGCTCGATGTCGGCGAAGTGCAAGCCGGTGGTCGGCTCGTCCAGGATGTAGAGGGTGCGGCCGGTGGCGCGCCGGCTGAGCTCCGCGCTCAGCTTGATGCGCTGGGCCTCGCCGCCGGAGAGGGTGGTGGCCGGCTGGCCGAGCCGGATGTACCCCAGGCCCACGTCGTAGAGCGTCTGGAGCTTGTTGCGGATGGCCGGGATGTTCTCGAAGAACGCCAGGGCCTCCTCGACGGTCATGTCGAGCACGTCGGCGATGCTCTTGCCCCGGTAGGTGATCTCCAGCGCCTCCTTGTTGTAACGGCGGCCGTGGCACACCTCGCAGGGCACGTAGATATCGGGCAGGAACTGCATCTCGATGGCGATGATGCCCTCGCCCTGGCACGCCTCGCAGCGGCCGCCCTTGACGTTGAAGGAGAAGCGGCCGGGCTTGTAGCCCCGGGCTCGCGCCTCGGGGAGCGAGGCGAAGAGCTCCCGGATCGGCGTGAAGGCGCCGGTATAGGTCGCCGGATTCGAGCGCGGCGTGCGGCCGATCGGGCTCTGGTCGATGTCGATGACCTTGTCCAGGTGCTCGATGCCCAGGATCGCGTCGTGGCGGCCCGGCCGGTCCTTGGCCCGGTGTAGCACCTGGGCAAGACGGCGGTAGAGGGTGTCGACGATGAGCGTGCTCTTACCGGAGCCGGAGACGCCGGTGACGCAGATGAAGGTGCCGAGTGGAATGTCGACATCGACGTTCTTCAGGTTGTTCTCCCGCGCGCCGCGGATCTGGAGGTACTTCCCGTTGCCGGGCCGCCGCTCCCGCGGCACCGGGATCTGCCTGGCGCCGCTCAGGAACTGGCCGGTGATCGACTCCGGATTCGCCACGATGTCGTCGATCGTCCCGGCCGCGACGATCCGGCCGCCGTGCTCACCCGCGCCGGGCCCGACGTCGATGATCCAGTCGGCGGTGCGGATCGTCTCCTCGTCGTGCTCGACGACGATCAGGGTGTTGCCCAGGTCGCGCAGGGTCAACAGGGTGCGGATCAGGCGCGCGTTGTCGCGGTGGTGCAGGCCGATGCTCGGCTCGTCCAGGATGTACAGCACGCCCATCAGGCGGCTGCCGATCTGAGTCGCCAGGCGGATGCGCTGCGCCTCGCCGCCGGAGAGGGTGGCCGCGGCCCGGTCGAGCGTCAGGTAGTCGAGCCCGACGTCCACCAAGAAGCCGAGCCGCTCGCGGACCTCCTTGAGAATCTGGCGAGCGATGATCCGCTCCCGGGGCGTCAGCAGCGGCTCGGGTCGATCCTCGTCGGCGAGATCCTCGAAGAAGCGGAGGGCGTCGACGATCGAGAGGCGGGTGACGTCGACGATCGAGCGCCCGGCGATGGTCACCGCGCGGCTCTCGGGCTTGAGCCGTGCCCCGCCGCAGGTTGGGCAGGGACGCGCGGCCATGTACTGCTCGATCTCGGCGCGCACGTAGTCGGACGAGGTGCTCTGGTAGCGCCGCCGAAGGTGGGGGATCACCCCTTCGTAGTCGACCTCATAGGCGCGGGTCCTCCCGCTGCGGGCGCGGTACTCAACGCGCACACGCTCGCGCTTGCCGCCGAATAGGATGATCTGCCGTATGGCCTCGGGCAGGTCACGGAACGGGGTGTCGAGCGAGAAACCGTGCTTGGCGGCCAGAGCGGCGAGCAGCGCTTCGTACCAGGCGGTGCTGTCCCGCCCGGTGCGGGCCCAGGGCGCGATGGCGCCGTCCGCCAGGGAGCGGTCCGGATCGGGGACGATCAGTTCCGGGTCGAACTCCATGCGCACGCCCAGCCCGTCGCAGTCCGGGCAGGCGCCATGGGGGCTGTTGAAGGAGAAGCTGCGCGGTTCGAGTTCGCCGAAGCTGATGCCGCAGTGCGGGCACGCGAAGCGCTCGGAGAAGAGCATCTCCTCGCCGCCGACGATGTCCGCGATCGCGGTGCCGCCGCCGAGGCGCAACGCCGTCTCCAGCGAGTCGATCAGGCGAATGCGGAGGGCGTGTTCCTCCTCCTCGTCATCGTGGCGGACGACGAGGCGGTCGACCACGACCTCGATGGTGTGCTGCTTGTAGCGCTCCAGCCTGATCTCGTCGTCGACGTCGCGGATCTCGCCGTTGACGCGCACGCGGGCGAAGCCGGCGCGGCGGACCTCGTCGAGCACGCCCTGGTGCTCTCCCTTGCGGTCCTTGACCAGCGGCGCCAGGATCATCAGCCGGGTGCCGTCGGGCAGCGCCTGGATCGTGTCGGCCATCTGCTGCACCGACTGCTGGGTGATCTCCCGGCCGCAGTTGGGGCAGTGGGGGTGACCGATCCGGGCGTAGAGCAGGCGCAGGTGGTCGTAGATCTCGGTGACGGTGCCGACGGTCGAGCGCGGGTTGCGCGAGGCGCTCTTCTGGTCGATCGAGATGGCAGGGGAGAGTCCCTCGATGAGATCGACGTCGGGCTTCTCCATCAGGCCGAGGAACTGCCGCGCATACGCCGAGAGGGACTCAACATAACGCCGCTGACCCTCGGCGTAGATCGTATCGAAGGCGAGGCTCGACTTGCCGGAGCCGGAGAGGCCGGTGATGACGACGAGACGGTCTCTCGGGATCTCGACGTCGACGTTCTTGAGGTTGTGCTCCCGCGCCCCGCGGACGACGATCTTCTCGCTCGCCATGCCGATACCGTGCCTACCCCTACCCCGGAAAATGCGAACAAACGATCGCACCCGACTATTGTAGCAAGGCCGTCCAGTGGATGGGAGCCATCGCTGGGTCTGGTGCGGGGCCGTGGTCGGGACTTTCGGTGGATGCGCGCGAGCCCGGCGCGGACCGGGGAATTGGTACAATCGTCGCGAGTTAGGCACGAATGCGGAGGCGCATGGATCACGGGTACGCGGATCAGGACCACGGGCAGGCTCCACAGCCGCGGCCCGAGGCGGCGGCTGTCGCCGAGCAGCGCGTTGAGGTGAGCGTGGTGGTGCCCGCCTACAACGAGGCGTCCCGGCTCCCCAAGACGCTGGCGGCAGCGACCGCGTATCTCGCCGCGCAACCGTACTCCTGGGAGTTGATCGTGGCCGACGACGGCAGCGAGGACGCGACGCCGGACATCGCAGCCGCCGCCGAAGCAGCCGACCCGCGTGTGCGCCACCTGCGCCTACCCCACCGGGGGAAAGCGGCCGCGGTGCACGCCGGGGTACGCGCGGCGCGGGGGGAAGTCGTGGTCTTCACCGACGCCGACCTCTCGACGCCGATCGAGTACGTGGCGGACGTGCGCCGGTTGATCAAGTCCGGGTTTGATGTCGTTATCGGCACCCGTGAGGGGGTGGGGGCGCGCCGGATCGGGGAGCCGTTTTACCGGCACGTGATGGGGCGCCTCTACAACTACCTGGTCCAGCTCCTGGCCGTGCCCGGGATCAAGGACACGCAGTGCGGCTTCAAGGGGTTCTCCGGCGCGGCGGCGCGTGAGGTCTTCGGCAGCGCCTGGCTCTACCGGAACGGCGCCGCACCGGTGCGTGGGCCGCTGGTAACCGGGTTCGACGTCGAGTTGCTGTTCCTGGCACGGAAACGGGGACTTCGGGTGGCCGAGTTGCCGGTCACCTGGCGGCACGTCGACGGCAGCAAGGTGCGGCCCGGGATCGACAGCCTGCTGATGGTGCGGGACGTGGTGCGGGTGCGCTGGAACGACTTCCGGGGACGCTACGGACGCTAGCGCACCGAGGTGCCGCTGGGTTGCGGGCCCGGCGAGCGGACGGGGATCGATGTGCGGGGTAGCCTGAGCGACTTCAACGTCGTCGACATCCTCCAACTCTTCCAGATCTCGGCCAAGACGGGGTCGCTCGAGGTCCGCGACGGCCGGCACACCTACATCCTCTACTTCAACCGAGGACACATTAGCGGCGCCGGGGCCAGTCACTGGAACCTGCTTGACGAGCTGCGGCGCATCGAGTGGCTCGCGCCGGACGTCCGGCAGCAGTTGGACCTGCTCGAAAAGGATGAGCGTGGCGTCGGGCTCAGCCTGATCGCCCGGGCGCTCGTCACCCCAGCCGTCTGGGACCCGTTCGTCGAGCGCCAGGTGGAGATGCTGATCTACCCGCTGTTCGACCTGGCGCAGGGCGAGTTCATTGCCACGGTCGGGGTGCGTCCCCAGGTGGCACCGCTGCGGCTCGACCTGGTGCCCCAACAGGTCATCTTGAACGCGGCTCGCTGGCAAGAGGAGCTGCGCCGGGCGGAATACGCCGGGACCGGGCCGGCGTCGGTCTGGCGGCGCACGGCGACGCCGGGGAGCGGGCCCGGGGACGACGTGATCCTCCCGCTGCTGACGCGCCCGCGCTCGATCGAGGATCTGGCGGCGGCGGCGGGTCTCGCGGTGCTGACGACGATCGAGCGGGTGAGCCGGCTCAGCCGCGAGGGATGGGTCGAGCCGGTCCTGCCGGCCGGCATTCCGGGGCCGGGCGCTCCCTGACAGGCGCTCACGCGGTCACGATCTCTTCCACCACTCGCCCGACGAGGCGGTTGGCAAGGATAGTGGGGACGCCCGCGGCGGTGACGGCCTGCTTCATCGCGGCGGTGTAGCCCATGCAGTCCATCACGATCAGTTGTGCTCCGGCGGCGTGCAATTCCTCCGCGCAGGCCCTGAGTTCGGCTGCACCGGTGTAAGGTGAGGCGGCGGCGCAGCGCAAGGAGCGACCGGGCGCTGCCCACTTCCGCTTCATCATCGGCCCCTGGCCGGGGTGGGGCATGAGGACGCCCAAGACGCCGTCGGGGAGGAGCGCGTCGACCGTCGCGCGCAGCACGCGGTCCGGAAAAACCAGCGGCACCGGTGCGGTCAGACCGGGGAACTCGCCAGTGCACAGGACAACCACGACGCGAGCACCAGTCGCGACGACGCGCTCGACCGCGCGGGCGAGGAGGGGGAGGACGCTCTCCTTCGCGACCACCACTTCCTGCCCGTCGCGGAGGCGGGTGACGAGCGGGACCTCTCCGTCGCGTGGGGCGAGAGTGGCGATAGCGTCCTCATCGAGCCCGTCGAGCGCGCCCGCGTAATGGCAGGGGACCGGCGGACCGCCGGGGAACATGGCGGCTTCGATGTCCTCGCGGGGTGCCTGTCCGATGGTTACCAACCCGATCCGCGTCATTCCGGACCTCCTTGCTCGATGTCCGTACAGGCGTACGTACGAGGATATCTTGTCATCGGCTAGCCTCGTGCTATACTGGTTTCGCTAGTGGCGAGTTGTGTTCCCATCAAGGTTGGCCTTTCCACCGCGAGGTACCGCTGAGGGGAAAGTTTCGGTTCTGGAAGGACGGGGGCGAGACGAGTGTCCGGGCGGCTCCCCGATGTGCTGAGCGCAATCAAACAGGCAATGGATGACGGTATCGGCGCGTGCGAGTCGCGTCTGGAATCGCTCGCGGGTGAACTGCGCTCCATTCTAGCGGACCTGGAGCGGGAGCGGGCGGAGGTGCAGGCCGCGATCGAGGAGCGCGAGCTGGAACGCCGCCTGGGAGTCGAGTCCACACAACGTCCCCCCAGCACAGCGGAGTTGCGCCAACACGAGGATGTCATCGCCCAGGAGTACATGCGCGCGGCGGTTCTCTACCGCCAACTCACCGACTTTCTGGGCCTGCTGGCATCGAGCCGCCAGCAGTTTCGCGCCGATGAGACGCTGCTCGGGAGAGATGATGCTCAGCAGCTCGCGATCCGGCAGGCGATGATCCGGGCGCAGGAGGTAGAGCGACAGCGGCTGGCGCGGGAGGTCCATGACGGCCCGGCCCAGGTGCTGGCCAACGCCATCATCGGCCTGGAGTTTGTCGAGCGCACCTTCCGTGCGGTTGGATCGTCCGACGTGAGCCAGCCACTGGCGGAGATCGAGCGGATCAAGTCGGCGATGCGCGACGGCCTGACGGAGATCCGCCGCTTCATCTTCGATCTCCGGCCGACGATGTTGTCGCAGCGCGGCCTGGTGGCGACGGTGGAGCACTACATCGAGACGTATCGAAGCTTCCTCCCGCCGGAGGTCGAATTGTCACTCCCGCCGCAACTACCCCGGCTGACCCCTGAGCAGGAGTTGACGGCCTTCCGGGTGATCCAGGAGGCCCTGCAGAATGTGCATCGTCATGCCCGTGCGAGCCGTGTGTCGGTTACTATCGGGGCGAGTGACGGGGAGCTGACCGTGCGCGTCCGCGACAACGGCCAGGGCTTCCGTCCATCGGCGGTGGCACCGACACCGTCGAGCGGATTTGGCCTGGCAGGGATGCAGGAGCGGGCCGCAGTCGTCGGTGGCCGGGTCACGATATCGAGTCGACCCGGGCAGGGGACAGAGATTACACTCGTCGTCCCGCTCACACCGCAGCCGGCGGACGCGGTCGCAGGTGAGGCGCGTGCGGTGCCGACCTACAAGCCAAAGGAGAGAGCGCGACGTGAACCGGATTGAGGTCCTGATCGTCGACGATCATCCCCTCTTTCGGCGTGGCATTCGATGGAGCCTCGAAGAAGAGCGTGACATTCGGGTCGTTGGGGAAGCATCGGATGCTCAGGAAGCCATGCGAGCGGCCGATATGCTGTCACCCAACGTCGTGCTGCTCGATCTGAACCTCCCGGGGATGAGTGGGCTGGAACTGTGCCGGGTGCTGAAGCGACGGCACCCACAGGCAGCCATCGTCGTGCTGACGATGCACGAGGACGATGAGCAACTGTTCAGCTCGATCCGTGTCGGCGCCTCGGCCTACTGCACGAAGGACATCGACCCCGCCGAACTGGTCTCGGTGATTCGGCGGGTGGCGCGCGGGGAATACCTCATCAACGAGAACGTGCTATCACGCCCGTTCGTCGCATCCCGGGTGCTCGATCAGTTCCGCGAACTGGCGCAGATCGACGAGGTCTCCAGCGGTGTCTTCTCTCCGCTGACACCGCGCGAGGTGGAGATCCTCGACTGCGTAGCCCGGGGCAACAGCAACAAGGAGATCGCCCGCCTGCTCAATATCAGCGACCAGACGGTGAAGAATCACATCACGTCGATTCTGCGCAAGCTGGCGGTGAACGATCGTACCCAGGCGGTTATCTACGCCCTCCGTCACGGCTGGATCAAGCTGAGCGACGAACCCGACCCAACCAATCAGAAGTGATGCGTCCTGCGTCACGCGTCGTCCCGTACGTTTGGGTCCCCTCGTGGAGGGTCCGGTAGGGGAGTGGGGGCGACGTGTCCCTCCACCGGGCGGGCGGCCGGTTGACTGGTGACACGCGCTAATCCCACCGCCAGTGCCTGGGCCGGGCGGCGCGGGGATCGGTGCGTCGTCGCGCGTGCCCGGGATAGGTGGCGGAGCGGTTCCGGCGCCGTGGCCTGTGTCCGGGGTTCAAGCCGCCGGGCTGACATTGGGTAAGCCCACTGCAGGGGCTGTGATGGCAACATGCAGGCGGGGCCAAACCGGCACCCTGCCGGACGCAGTGTCCCCAGTCCCTTCAGTGGGTATTGCTATGTCAGCCCGACGGCTTGAACCCCGGACACATGCCGCGTGCGCGGATCCTCTCATCACCTGGTCGGATCACCGTCCCCCAGCCGGCTTGAGCCGGCTTTCCTTGTCAGCCCGGCGGCTTGAGCCCCGGGCACGGGCCGCGCGGCGGGAACCCTCACACCACCCATCCCGGGGCATATCCCCGCCAGAGAGCGGCTTATTCGCCGTAGTCTCTACCGGCGCTCGAACTGGCGCTCGAGTTCTTCCTGGCTGAGGTGGAGCATGGTGGGGCGGCCATGGCCGCAGGCCCGTGGGGCGGTGCAGCGTTCGAGCTGGGCAATCAGCTCGCGCATCTCCGCCAGCGAGAGGGTCTGCCCGGCGCGGATGGCCGAGTGGCACGCGGTGCTGATTGTCAACGATTCGAGCAGAGTGGTTCCGCGGCCCCCGGCGGCCATTTCATCGAGGATTCCGAGCAGGACCGCGCGCGGGTCGCGACGAGCGGCGATGGCGGGTACGGCGCGTACCGCCACCGCGGACCCACCGAACGGCTCGATGTGGAAGCCGATCTGGACCATCTCCTCGCGGCAGCGCTCCGCCGTTTCGAGTTGCGTTGGCGTGAGTTCGATCACCAAGGGCTCGAGCAGGGTCTGGATATCGGGCTTGGCGCGCTCGTACTGCTGCCAGAGTTGTTCGAAGAGGACCCGCTCGTGGGCGGCGTGCTGGTCGATCAGGTACATGCCGTCCGGCCCCTCGGCGATGATGTAGGTGGCTCCGACCTGGCCGAGTACCCGCAGTACTGGGACGGCCGAGCCGGGGTCGGGCACCACGGTCATGCCCGGGTCCGGGTCGTCGGCGGGTGCGCCTTCGGGTGGTGGCGGAGGTGTGGGGCGAAACCGGTTCGGGTGCGTGAGGGCCATCCGGCGCTGCACCGCTGGCGCAGTCAGAGGCGTGGTGGTGAACGATGGGATGGTCTGCGCCGGGGTGTGCTGCGTGAGGGTTCCACGCACGGCCCGCTGGATGGCGGCGAAGACCAGCCGCTCATCGGAGAAGCGCACCTCGCGCTTGGTCGGGTGCACGTTGACGTCGAGCCGGTCCGGCGCAACCGTGATGTGGAGCACCGCGACTGGGAACCGGCCGACCATGATCAGCGAATGGTACGCCTGTTCCAGGGCGAAGGTGAGCGAGCGACTCTCGATCCAGCGACGGTTGACGAGCAGGATAATGTGCTGCCGGTTGCCGCGCGTGAGGGTCGGCAGGCCGACGTAGCCGCTCACCGTGACCGCGGGACGCTCCGGGTCGTGCTCGTCGTCCGCGGGCGGGACGATCGGCACCATCTCGGCGGCGATGTCCGGCCCGAAGACGCCGACGATCGTATTGCCGAGGTCTCCGGAGCCGTCGGTTGCCAGCACCGTGCGGCCGTCGACGACAAGTTCGAAGCGGACTTCGGGCGCGGCCAGGGCGCAGGCTGCGACGACGCGCTGGACGTAGGCCGCCTCGGTGTGGTCCTGGCGCAGGAAGGCGCGCCGGGCCGGGACGTGGGCGAACAGGTCGCGCACGGTCACGGTCGTGCCCGCGGCCGCGGGCACGGTCGTGGGCGGCTCGACCCGCCCGTTTCGGCTCACCAGCGCGGCGGCGTGCGGGCTGTCCGGCGGGCGGCTGACGATGCGCAACTCGGCGACGGCGGCGATGCTGGCCAGCGCCTCCCCGCGGAAGCCATAGGACGTGAGGCGGGCGAGGTCGTCGAAGCGGGTCACCTTGGAGGTCGCGTGCCGCTGGATGGCGAGCGGCAGCTCCTCCGCGGGGATGCCGTGGCCGTCGTCGCTCACGCGGATCAACTCACGGCCGCCGGCCTGGATCTCGACGCGCACGCTGCGCGCCCCGGCGTCGAGGGCATTCTCGACCAGTTCCTTGACCACCGAGGCGGGCCGCTCGATGACCTCCCCGGCGGCGATCTTTCCGATCGTGTCTTCGTCGAGCAAACGGATCGGCATCGGTCTCCCTCGCCCGGAGTATAGCAGCGGCACGCGGCGGAGCGCCCCGGGGGGTATACTTGGGAGCAACAGGCGGCCCCAATCGATTGGGTGCGTGTGGGCGAGCGTTGGACCGCTCGCCCACATGTGTGTGCCCGGTCAGCGCGCGTGCCCTCGTTCGGTCCGATTCGCCCGTAACGCGGCGGGAGCCGGGATGATGCCGGCGCTCATGACGGTTACGGCGGGAACGGCCGGGAGAGGAGCGGGTGTCCGGCGATGCCGAAGCGCCAGGGGCGCGGGTCGCCCCGGCGGACGCCGATACGCGGCCCGGCGGCGATGCAGCCGGGCGGGGCGCCGGGTTGGATCCAGAGCGGCGGGCCGTCGAGCGGCCGTCCGTTGTCGGCGAGCGTGATACCGAGCGCGACCGCCAGCCGGCCGGGGCCGCTAGCCAGTCGCGGACCGACGGCGCCGCCCCGGCGAGCGGCCATGTGTTCGATGCCGGTGACGGGGGCGATGGCGCGGATCAAGACGGCGGAGGCCTCGCCCTCCGGCCCCGTGACGACGTTGAAGCACGGGTAGACGCCGTAGGCCCGGTAGACGTAGGCGCGGCCGGGCGGCCCCCACATGGCGGTTACCGTGCCGTTGCGGCGGAAGGCGGCGTGGGAGGCCGGGTCGTCGGGTCCGGCGTACGCCTCGGTTTCGATGATCAGCCCGGCTGTCGTGACGCCGTCGTGCTGGGACACGAGCAGGCAGCCCAGCAGGTCGCGAGCGACGTCAACGACCGGGCGTTCGAAGAAGGAGGCGCCCAGCGCCCGGGCCGGGTCGGTCACGAACGCGGGCGCCTGGCTCCGCGTGCTGGTCACTCTCCGAGGTCGGCCAGCCGGCTCTGGAGGAGGGCCAGCCGCTCCTGCAGGTCGGTGAGGCGCTGGCGGTGGCGGTCCACCACCTCGGCGGGCGCGCGCTGGACGAAGTTCTCGTTGGCCAGCAGCGACCCGGCACGCGCGATTTCCTCTTCCACCTGCTCGATCTCGCCGCGCAGACGCTGCCGCTCGGCGTCGAGGTCCACCATGCCGGCCAGCGGCAGGTAGATGACGGCGTCATCGACCACCAGGGTGACCACCTGCTCGGGCGCCTCCGCGTCCGCGGGAATGAACTCGAGCCGGTCGGCCGCAAGGCGGGCGAGGAAGCGGAATGCGGCGTCACCCTCCTCGAAAGTCGCCAGGTGAGAGCCGGGCTGGATGATGGCGGAGATCCAGCGGGCCGGCTCGACCCCGGCCTCGGCGCGGGCGTTCCGGATGCTGCGCACCGCCTCGATCAGGAACTCGTACTCGGCCACCGCCTGCTCGTCGATCGCCGTCGTGTCCGCCTCCGGCCAGGGGGCGACCATGATGCTGTCCCCGGCATGCGGCAGGTGCTGCCAGAGCTCTTCGGTCACGAACGGCATGATCGGGTGCAGCAGCCGCAGCGATCGCTCCAGGACGTAGACGAGCGTCTGGCGAGTGGCGGCCTTGGCCGCCGCGTCGTTGCCCTGGAGGACCGGCTTGCTCGACTCGATGTACCAGTCGCAGTACTCCGACCAGAGGAACTCATAGAGCCGCCGGCCGGCTTCACCGAGCTGGAAGGCACGGAGCAGGTTGGTCACGTCGGCGGTGACGGCTTCCAGGCGGCTGAGCATCCAGCGATCGGCCAGGCCCAGGTGCTCGGCCTGCGGCCGGAGCGGGGCGCCGTCTGGGTCGGTGGCGATCTGCTGGCCGTCGATGGCACGCAGGACGTAGCGGGTGGCGTTCCAGATCTTGTTGGCAAAGTTCCGGGCCGCCTCAACGCGCTGCACGCTCAGCTTCAGGTCCGCGCCGGGGGCGCCGGCCGTGATCAGCGCGAAGCGCAGTGCGTCGCTGCCGTAGCGCGCAGTGATCTCGGTCGGGTCGAGGACGTTGCCCTTCGTCTTGCTCATGCGCTGCCCGGCTTCGTCCCGCACCGTGCCGTGGAAGTAGACGTCGGTGAAGGGCACCTCGCCCATGAACTCGAGGCCGAGGAAGATCATGCGCGCCACCCAGAGGAAGATGATGTCGTAGCCCGTCTCCATCACGGAGCCGGGGTAGAAGTAGCGCAGGTCCTCGGTGTCATCCGGCCAGCCGAGCGTGCTGAAGGGCCAGAGCCCGGAGCTGAACCAGGTATCGAGCACGTCCGGGTCCTGGTAGATGTCGGTGCTGCCGCAGTGCTCGCAGCGGTCGATCGACTCCTCGGCGGTGACCGTCACCTCGCTGCAGGCGTTGCAGTACCAGACCGGGATGCGGTGCCCCCACCAGAGCTGGCGCGAGAGGCACCAGTCGTGGACGTTTTCCATCCAATGGAGGTAGATCCCCTTGAAGCGCTCGGGGATGAAGCGCACCGTCTCGTCCCGCGCCACCTGGATGGCCGGCTTCGCCAGCGGCTCCATCCGCAACCACCACTGCAAACTGATGATCGGCTCGATGACCGTGTCGCAGCGGTCGCAGTGGCCCACTGAGTGGACGTGCTCCTCCACGCGGACGAGGTAGCCCTCCTCCTGGAGCCGGGCGACGACATTGCGCCGCGCCTCCTGGGTGGTCTGCCCGGCGAAGTCGCCCGCGTTCTCATTCAGGGTGCCGTCCTTGTTCAAGATGTTGATCGCCGGCAGGTTGTGGCGGCGGCCGATCTCGAAGTCGGTCGGGTCGTGACCCGGTGTGACCTTGACCGCGCCGCTGCCGAACGCGGGATCGACCGCCTCGTCGGCGACGATCGGGATCAGCCGGTTCATCAGCGGCAGGCGAACCGTCTTGCCGATGAGCCCCGCGTAGCGCTCGTCGTCCGGGTGAACCGCGACGCCGGTGTCGCCGAGCATCGTCTCGGGCCGGGTCGTGGCGACCTCGATGAGGCGATCGGTTCCCTCGATCGGGTAACGGATGGTCCAGATATGGGACTGGACCTCGATGTGGTTCACCTCCAGGTCAGAGAGCGCGGTCATGCAGCGCGGGCACCAGTTGATCATGCGCTCGCCGCGGTAGATCAGCCCCTTGTCGTAGAGGTGCTTGAAGGCGGTGCGGACCGCGCGCGAGGGGCCGGGGTCCATCGTAAAGCGGAAGCGGGTCCAGTCGCAGGAAGCGCCCAGGATGCGCAACTGCTCGCGGATGCGACCCCGGTAGCGGTCCATCCAGTCCCAGACACGCTCCAGGAACTTCTCGCGGCCGAGGTCGTGGCGCGAGAGGCCCTCCTTGGCGATCTCCTTCTCAACGACCCACTGCCCGGCAATCCCGGCATGGTCGGCGCCGGGCAGCCAGAGTGTCGGCTCGCCCATCATGCGGTGCCAGCGGGTGAGGATGTCCTCGACCGTGACGAAGAGGGCATGGCCCATGTGCAGCTCGCCGGTGACGTTAGGCGGCGGCATGATGATCACGAACGGCTTGCGCCCTGGCTCGATGCGGGGCGTGAAGTAGCCGCGGTCGTCCCACCAGTCGTACCAGTGGGCTTCGACCTCCTGGGGAGCATAGGCCTTTGCCAGCTCGCCGCGCTGCGTTGCTCGGGCCATCGATCTCACCTCCGCGCGTTCGGCGCTGAACTCGCACTGGGCACCCGGCACGCCGTGGCGGGCGCGGACCGGACGCTCGATCGTCACCAAAACAAAAGCGCCGTCCTCGACGTCAAGGACGGCTCAGCCGCGGTACCACCTTGCTTCGGCTGCACCTCATTGATGCAGCCGCGCTCTGACGCGATAACGGGCGTACCCGCGGCGGCCTACTGACGGTGGGGGCTCCACCGCTTCGACCGCCGGCCTCGCGGGCGACTTCGGCCACTCTCCACCGAACGGGGCTTGCAGTCGATGACCCCGTCTCCCTGGCGGCGAGCGCGCGGCCTACTCCTCCCGGTCACCGGCGCGCTATACTTATTTGTGCCACAGTATGGCACCGCGGGGCGGCGGCGTCAATCGTCGGCGGGCTGGTCGTGGCTGGCCTCGTGCGGCCGGCCGAGCTTGTGAGAAGTTTGACAGAGACCACGTCAATCACTATACTTCGTTACTCGGTTGGCCCGACCGAGCGCCGCACCGAGACCGCTCAAGCCGACGTAGCTCAATTGGCAGAGCAGCTGTTTTGTAAACAGCCGGTTGCGGGTTCGAGTCCCACCGTCGGCTCCATATGGGGAGGTTCCCGAGCGGCCAAAGGGGCCTGGCTGTAAACCAGGTGCGTAATGCTTCGGGGGTTCGAATCCCTCCCTCCCCACCCGGCCCGTCATGCGTGATGGGCCTTTTCCCCATTCAGGGGCCCGCATCGCTCAGCGGGTGCGCGTCGGATCTCAGGTGTGTGACGTGTGAGCATCGGCAAGTCGGCCTGGATCGGGTAAGGCGGTAGCGGGAAGCGGGGGTGCTCAGCCCGTCAAGTCGCGCGCCTGATGCGGGCCGCCTCGTACGCGGAGGTTACAAGAAGCTGTGGCGAAGCAGAAGTTTGAGCGGACGAAGCCGCATGTGAACATTGGGACGATCGGGCACGTCGACCACGGGAAGACGACGACGACGGCGGCGATCACCAAGGTGCTGTCGCTCAAGGGTGGGGCGAGCTTCCGCTCGTTCGACTCGATCGACAATGCGCCGGAGGAGCGGCAGCGGGGCATTACGATCGCCATCTCGCACGTGGAGTATGAGACCGACAAGCGGCACTACGCGCACGTGGACTGCCCGGGGCATGCCGACTACATCAAGAACATGATCACCGGGGCGGCGCAGATGGACGGGGCCATTCTGGTGGTGAGTGCCCCGGACGGGCCGATGCCCCAGACGCGGGAGCACATTCTGCTGGCGCGGCAGGTGGAAGTGCCGGCCATGGTGGTGTTCCTGAACAAGGTGGACATGATGGACGACCCGGAGCTGCTGGAGCTGGTGGAGCTCGAGGTGCGCGAGCTCTTGAGCCAGTATGGCTTTCCGGGGGATGAGGTGCCGATCGTGCGCGGGTCGGCGCTGAAGGCGTTGGAGTCGAGCTCGCAGGATCCGAATGCGCCGGAGTATGCGCCGATTCTGGAGCTGATGCAGGCGGTGGATGACTACATTCCGACGCCGCAGCGGGCGGTGGATCAGCCGTTCCTGATGCCGATTGAGGATGTGTTTGGCATCAAGGGGCGGGGCACGGTGGTGACCGGGCGCATTGAGCGCGGGCGGATCAAGCCGGGGGACACGGTGGAGATCGTGGGCCTGCGCGAGACGCGCCAGGTGGTGGTCACCGGCGTGGAGATGTTCCAGAAGACGCTGGATGAGGGCGTGGCCGGCGACAATGTGGGCTGCCTCTTGCGCGGGGTCGACCGGGATGAGGTCGAGCGGGGGCAGGTGCTGGCGGCGCCGAAGTCGATCACGCCGCACACGAAGTTTGCGGCCGAGGTGTATGTGCTGAGCAAGGAGGAGGGGGGGCGGCACACGCCGTTCTTCCCGGGGTATCGGCCGCAGTTCTACATTCGGACGACGGATGTGACCGGCGAGATCCAGCTGCCCGAGGGGGTGGAGATGGTGATGCCGGGAGACAACGTGCAGATGCGGGTGGAGCTGATCCAGCCGGTGGCGATCGAGGCGGGGCTGCGCTTTGCCATTCGCGAGGGTGGTCGCACGGTGGGCGCCGGCGTCGTCACCGAGATCATCGAGTAGAGAAGCGAGAGGCGGGGGCCCGTCGGCTAGGCTGGCGGGCCCTCGCATCCAGCACGGGGATGTGGTATCATGGCCAAGAAGGCGAAGGCCGACCGGCACGTGATCACGCTCGAGTGCACCGAGTGTCGAGAGCGGAACTACACGACGCAGAAGAATCGGCGGAACGATCCCGGGCGGCTTGAGCTAAGAAAGTTCTGCCCACGTTGCCGGTGCGTACGGCTGCACCGCGAGACGCGCTAAGCGCCGCGCGCTCAGGCGCGGCACGCAGCACAGGGTCGTAGCTCAACTGGTAGAGCAGCGGTCTCCAAAACCGCAGGTTGCGGGTTCGAGTCCTGCCGGCCCTGCCGCTTCCCCCATCGGGGAGAAGCCGACGCGCTGCGAATGCCCAGTGGGGGTCGTAGTGGGGCAGAGCCGATGGGCTCCGCCCTTTTGTCTGCCATCAGCGTGCGGGCTTGCCTGGCCCGGGCAGCAGCGCGGCTCTCATGAGGAAGGATACATGGCGACGAGGACACGAACGCGAACGCGAGCCAATGAACCGCAGCCGCGAGCCCGGGTCGCTGCGCTGCAGCGGGTCGCGCGTGACACCGTGGCCGAAATGAAGAAGATCACCTGGCCCGACCGCGAGACGACCCGAAACCTGACCCTGGTCGTCATTGCGATCTCGGTCGTCCTCGGGTTGCTGCTAGGCGGGGTGGACGCGGCCTTCGTTCGACTCTGGAGCATCTTCTAGGAGGTCGCACATGACGGCACGAACGCTTCGCGCGCGCCTGGCGCGGCGGCGCGAAGAGGAAGCCATGGCCGAGGGGGCCGGCGAGCAGCGGGGCCAATGGTACGTGGTCCACACCTACTCGGGATACGAGAACAAGGTCCGCCAGAACCTGCTCCACCGGATCGAGACCATGGACATGGCCGACAAGATCTTCGAGGTCGTCGTGCCGACGCAGGAAGAGGTCGAGATCCGCTCCGGCCAGCGCCATAGCGTGCAGCGCAAGGTCTTCCCCGGCTACGTCCTGGTCCGGATGATTATGGACGACGATTCCTGGTACGTCGTCCGCAACACCCCCGGTGTCACGGGTTTCGTCGGTATGGGCAACAAGCCGACGCCGCTGGGCGAGGACGAGGTCCAGGCCATCATGCGCGGTATGGAGGCGGAGGCGCCTCGGGTCAAGGTGTCGTTGGCGGTGGGCGATGTGGTCCGCATCATCGACGGGCCGTTCAGCGACTTCCGCGGCACTGTGGACGAGATCGACCAGGAGAAGGGCAAGGTCCGGGTGCTCGTGTCGTTCTTCGGGCGCGAGACCCCGGTGACGCTGGATTTCCTTCAGGTCGAGCGCGAAGCGTAGGGTTAGCGGATAGACCCGCCGGCCGGTGCCGGCGGGTTGTGCATGTGGGAGGGGTTCATCCCCGTTTGAACCACCAGGGAGGATTGACGTACCGTGGCTAAGAAGGTCCGCGCGTACATCAAGTTGCAGATTCCGGCCGGCAAGGCGACTCCGGCGCCGCCGATCGGCCCGGCCCTCGGCCAGCACGGCGTGGCGATCATGAACTTCTGCAAGGAGTACAACGAGCGCACCGCCCATCTGGCCGGCCAGATCATCCCCGTGGTGATCACGGTCTACGAGGACCGCTCGTTCACCTTCGTCACCAAGACGCCCCCGGCCGCCGATCTCCTGCGCCGGGCTGCGGGGATCGAGAAGGGTTCCGGTGACGTGATCCGCAACAAGGTGGGCCGGGTCACGCGGGACCAGATCCGCGAGATCGCCGAGATCAAGATGCCCGACCTGAACGCGGTGGACCTCGAAGGCGCGATGAAGCAGATCGAGGGCTCCGCGCGGAGCATGGGGATCGAGGTCGTCGACTAGCCGGGTCGTTCCGGCTGGTGATGTCGCACGTGTGGGAGGGGCCGGCGCCCCGCCAGGACCACGAGGAGCACAAGAATGCCCAAGCGAGGGAAGAAGTATCTCGAGGCAGCCAAGCTGATCGAGCGCGGCCGTCTCTATACGCCTGCGGAAGCCGTCGCGCTCGTCAAGAAGACGGCTTTCGCCGACTTCAACGAGACCATCGAAGCCCACTTCCGGCTCGGCATCGATCCGCGCCAGGCGGATCAGAACGTACGCAGCACCGTCGTCCTGCCCCACGGCACGGGCAAGGAGCCGCGCGTGCTGGTCTTCGCCGCCGGTGAGGCGGTGCGTATCGCGCAGGAGGCCGGCGCCGACTACGTGGGGAGCGACGATCTGGTCAAGAAGATCCAGGACGGCTGGCTCGAATTCGACGCCACGATCGCCATGGCGGACCAGATGGGCAAGGTCGGTGGCCTGGGTCGCATCCTTGGCCGGCGCGGCCTGATGCCCAACCCGCGCTCCGGTACGGTCGTCCGCGCGGCGGAAGACCTGCCGGCGGTCATCCAGGAGCTGAAGCGCGGCCGGGTCGAGTTCCGCAACGACCGGACGGGGCTGATCCACGCCGTGATCGGCAAGGAGAGCTTCGAGGACCAGCAGTTGGTCGAGAACCTCTACGCCCTGGTGGACGCCGTGATGCGGGCGAAGCCGGCGGCCGCCAAGGGGACGTATTGCCGCTCGATCACGCTGACGAGTACAATGGGCCCCGGCGTCCCGGTCGACGTTGCGAAGGCAACGGAGGAGGCGTCGAACTTCGTCGCCTAGCCGCTGCCCGGCCGGGCCGTCGGATACCGATCGAATAGACGACGTGCGCCGTAGACCGCTGGGGTGCGCGAGCACTTAATCATCCAGCCGAGGCGCGCGGGAAGTGACCACCGACGCGGGCTGTCCCGCGCTATGATTGGTGATTCCGCCCCGCGCCTCATGGCGCGGGGTTCTTGTTTGGTCGGAACACTGCATACGACACACGCAACCCGGGACAGAGAGGAGGTGAAGACGGTGCCCACCCCCAAGAAGGTGCAAGAGGTCGAAGAGATCAGCCAGATGCTCTCCGGCGCGACGCTCTCGATCCTGACCGACTATCGCGGCCTGAACGTGGCGGACCTGCAGGGCCTGCGGGCGCAACTGCGGCCGCACCAGTCGAACATCCGCGTCGTCAAGAACACGCTGACCGCGATCGCCGCGGAGCGCGTCGGGCTGCAGGAGCTGCACCCGCTCCTGGAAGGGCCGACGGCCCTGGTGGTCGCGATGGACGACCCCGTGCAGCCGGCGAAGATCATCAACGACTTCGTGCGGACGTCCCGCATCCTCCAGATCAAGGGCGCGGTGCTGGAGGGGCAGGTCATTCCGGCGTCCGAAGTTGAGCGCCTGGCGACACTCCCGCCGCGGGAGGTGCTGCTGGGCAAGGTCGTCGGCGGTCTTCAGTCGCCGCTGTACGGCCTGGTCGGTGTGCTGGCCGGCACGATCCGCTCGCTCCAGTACGTGCTCCAGGCGCGTGCCGAGCAGTTGGGTGGCGGCGAGGCGTCGGCGGCGTAGTAACGGCAGAGCGTACGAGCAGACGACGGTAGAGACACGATAGGAGGACCAGACATGGCTGTGGGCCAGGAGAAGATGGAAGAACTGATCAGCACCATCGAGCAGATGACGGTGCTGGAGCTGTCGCAGCTCGTCAAGGCGCTCGAGGAGCGCTTCGGCGTGACGGCTGCCGCGCCGGTCGCGGTGGCGGCGGCGCCGGGCGCTGCGGGTGCGGCGGCCGCGGCCGAGGAGGCTGAGGAGAAGACGCAGTTCGACGTGGTGCTGGCCGACGTCGGCCCGAATAAGATCCAGGTTATCAAGGCCGTCCGCGAGCTGACCAACCTGGGCCTCAAGGAGGCCAAGGATCTGGTCGAGTCCGCTCCGAAGGCCGTCAAGGAGGGCGTGTCCAAGGAGGAGGCCGAGGCGGCCAAGGCCAAGCTCGAGGAGGCCGGCGCCAAGGTGGAGGTCAAGTAACGACCTTCGCCGACCATCGTGGCGGAATCGACAGCGGCCCACCCGTGGATACCTCCGCGGGGTGGGCCGCTCCCTTTGTGAGGCGGGGCACATCTGTGCTATACTGCGCGTAGTTTCGGGGCGTGGCGCAGCCTGGTAGCGCACCGGTATGGGGTACCGGTGGTCGGAGGTTCGAATCCTCTCGCCCCGACCAACATCATGCATATCCGGGTGACTGCGTCGCCTCCGCACCCCGGCGCGGGTTTCCCTCGTCAGACGAGCGGAGAGTGGGGATATGGAGAGTGCGTCGCGCCGAGCGCGAATCATCATCGCCGACGATGAATCCATCATCCGGATGGATCTGCGCGAGATGCTGACGCACCTCGGCTACGATGTCGTCGGCGAGGCTGCCGACGGACGCACGGCCATCGAGCTCGCTCAGAAGCTCCACCCGGATCTCGTCGTCCTCGACATCAAGATGCCCGACATGGACGGCATCGAAGCCGCCGAGCGGCTCACCCAGAGCCGGATCGCGCCGGTCGTGCTCCTCACTGCCTACAGCGAGCAGAACCTCATCGAGCGCGCGAAGCGAGCGGGCGTCTCCGGATATCTGGTGAAGCCCTTCCGCGAGAGCGAGTTGATGCCGGTCATCGAGCTGGCCCTGGCACGGTTCCATGACCTCAAGGGGCTGGAGAACGAGGTGGAGCAGCTCAAGGACGCGCTGGAGACGCGCAAGCTGATCGAGCGCGCCAAGGGCATCCTGATGGAGGTCCACGGCCTCAAGGAGGCGGAAGCCTTCAACCGCATGCGGCGCACGAGCATGGACAACCGCAAGTCGATGCGGGAGGTCGCCGAGGCCATCCTCCTCACGCACCAGGTCGAGACCCGGTCCTCCTAAGCCACGTCGAGTCCAACCACAACGCAGCATCCGCGCATTCTGGGTGAGAGCCGGTATTCTGCCGGCTATCGCCGCGTGCCCACACCCGGACCGTGGTCGTTGGGCATAGCGTCGCTCCGGGTGAGCAGCTCTCACCCCAACCCCGATCCCGGTTGCTGTCATCCCGAGCGGAGCCGGAGCTGCGGCCAGTCGGCCCTGACGCAGCGGAGGAAGGCCCCGGTACGTGGCCGGTCCGACGCGAGATCCTTCGCTCCGCCGCCCGACGCCCCACGCCGGCCGGCTCCGCTCAGGATGACAACAGCGCGGGAGCGGGTGATGGGGAGACAGGATTCATTCGGCAACGTTCATGTTGGGAGAGGGGAGCAATGCACGGGGACGGTCGGGGATCGGTTCGGCAACCGCGTCCCTTGCGGGGGGCGAAGTCGTCGCCTTGACGCGCAGGCTGGTGCCGGTGAGGGATCAGGACCCTGAGCCGGTGGCGCGCTCGAGTTGGACGGTGATTTGTGAGGGCTGCACGCTGCGGACGCGCACGCCGGACGGCACGTCGACCGAGACTCGTACCTGGTGGAGTCCCGGCTCCTCAATGTCGCTGAGGTCGACGGTGGCCCGGACGGCCCCCTCTTCCAGTGCGTTGATCCGGCTGCGGGGGCCTTGCAGGCGGATCTCGACCGTGCCGAGTGTGCCGATGACCGCGAAGCCGTCGGGCACGTCGGTGGCGACCACCGGCACCGCAGGCAGAACCTTGCTGATCTCCGGGTCCTGCTCGTTGGTCACCCAGGCCCACAGCGCGAAGGCCAGGATCAGCGCCAGGATAAACCGGAAGAGATTCCCGGTGTCGAGGAACTGGCGGAGGCTAGTCGGCACGCGTTACAGTCCTCGCTCCATCTTCGGGTGCTCGCTCACGGCCATCGCCAAGCCCGTCGTTCGACGGTGGCGGTCCATTCAAACGCACGCGCCGGCGGATCGTGCGCTCGGGGCGGTCGAGCCGCAGGAGCGTGCGCAGCACTTTGCGCAGCCGCTCCGGATCAAGGTTGCGGTAGAGCCGCCCGTTGTGCGCGACCGCGATCTGCCCCGTCTCTTCCGAGACGACGACGGCAATGGCGTCGGACTCCTCGGTGATCCCCATGGCGGCGCGGTGGCGCGTCCCGAGTTGACCGCCGGTGGCAACGTTGTCGCTGAGCGGCAGCACGCAACTCGCCGCGAGGATGCGGTCGTTGCGCACGATCACCGCGCCGTCGTGCAGGGGCGAGTTGGGATAGAAGATGTTGATCAGGAGCTGCCGGGTCAACGTAGCGTCGAGTGGCACGCCACGGTCGACATAATCCTGTAGCCCCGTCTCCCGTTCGATCACGATGAGGGCACCGTAGCGGTGCCGCGATAGCTGGACGGCGGCACGGGAGATCTCCTCGACGGTGCGTTCCAGGTCGGTCTCAGCGGCGGCGGTGAAGGGTGGCCGCAGCCAGGAGCCGGTGTGCCCGAGTTGCTCCAGCGCCCGGCGTAGCTCCGGCTGGAAGACGACCGGCACGGAGATGATGAGCGCCGGGAGCGCCTTGTCGAGCAGCCATTTCAGAGCTGTCAGATTGAAGATATTGGCGACACCGACGACGACGACGATGAGGATCAGCAGCCCGCGGATCAACTGCGTGGCACGCGTGCCCTGCGCGACCCAGAGCACGCCGAAGAAGATCAGGGCCACGGCGAAGATGTCGATGACGGCCCGGAAATCGAGACGAGTAAAGATCCACGGGAGTTCGGGCATGTGCGGCACCCTGACGACGGAATTGCCCAGCTAGCTGATTGGATTGTACCACGGCGCCGCGGCGGACCCTGACGGGGCGCGGGCTGACGCGGCGCCCACGATCATGGTTGTCCCTTGGCGAGGGCGGCCAGCGCCGCCTGCTTCGCCTTGATCGCCGGGTCGTCAGGCACGAGCTGCGCGAGACGCCCGTAGACCCGCTCGGCCTGTCCGTACTCGCCCACGGCCGCGAGGATCTCGCCGAGCCGGTGGTACGGCGTCGGGTCTGCCGGGTCGAGCGCGATGATCTGGTGGAGTGCCGCGATGGCCTCGTCGTAGTCCTCCTGGGTACTCGCGATCTTGACCACATCCTGGAGCTGGGCCTTGGCCTCCGCGATGCGGCCGTGCTGGACGAAGGTGGCTGCGGCGGCGTGCCGCAACCCGATGTCCTCAGGCGCCAGGCGGATCATGTAGTCGTAGATCGGCTCGACTTTCTCCCAGTCGCCGGTCAGCGTGGCGATCTCTGCAGCGCGGCGCAGGTGCGCGATCGCCTCGGCCGCACGGCCGTACCGCTCCAGCAACTGCGCGAGGGTGAAGAGTTCGCGGAGGGCCTCGGCCAGCCGGCCGCGCTTGAGATGGACCTCGACCAGGCGCTCGCGCAGCGGGAGATGGTTCGGGGCGATGCGCACCATCGTCTCAAGGGTCTTCTCCGCCTCGGCGTGCCGCCCGGCGGCTTCCTCCTGCTCGCGCAACGCGTCGAGCTGGGCGAGGGCTTCGGCCGTCTCACCGGCGCGCCCGACCAGTTCGGCGTGGGCGCGGGCGTAGCGGTGATTGTCTGGGTACTGCTTGAGCAGTCGTTCGTAGACGGCGAGGGCCTCGTGGAACTCACCGCGCTCGACGAGCAGCTTGGCAAGGCTCTCACCCAAGGATGCCGCCGTGACGGGGGGATCGAAGGGGGAATGCTCCGCCACGAATGCGGCGACGTCGGGGTGAGCGGCGAGGTCGAAGGCGGCCCGGAGTGGCGGGAGCACGGACGCCGCGTCGGCGTCCGGACCCTGGGAGCGGAGCGTGCACACCGCGGCAACGAATGCGCTGACGCGGTCGGCCGGCCGGAACCCCGTGAGCCGGGCGGTCACCTCGCGTGCGTCGCCCACGGCCAACGCCAGCAACGCGCGTAGCACGGGCATGGTTGTGCCCGCCGGCAACACCGCCGCCACGTCGCTGAGCAGTCGCTGGGCCTCGATACGGTCCACGCGCCCGGATGCGGCGTCCCGCGCCAGCCGCGCGATGAGGGACCACTGCGCCTCCGCGCCGGTGGCGGCGGCGACGGCGAGGGCCGCCACGATGGAGGCCGCGTCGAAACCCACGTCCTGAGTCAGATCGGCCGCCTCGGCCACCTGGCCGGCGCGCAGCAACTCACGGACGTAGATGAGGCGGGCGAGCGGGCTGCCCTGCGCCTGGGTGTACCACTCCCGCGCTAGCTCCAATGCCGCCGGTTGATTGCCTGCCTCCAAGAGGGCGGCGGCCGCGGCAGGGACGTAAGTGTCGCTGAGCGAGGCGTCCCCGGCGGCCAGCGAGGCGCGTGCCAGGCCCAGCACGTTGTCCAGCGTGGGGGCGGCGTGCGCGACGACGCGCGCCAGAGCCAGGTCATGCTCGGTTTCGCCGCGCAGCGCCGCGAGTCGCCCGATCGTGTCGGCCAGCGTCAGCGCCTTCGCCGGGCGCTGCGTGGCGACGAGGAGTTCGGCGTGGCGCACGAAGAGGGAGAGATCCTCCGGGGCCAGTGTCTCGGCATAGACGGTCAGATCGAGCGCGCTCTCAAGGCGCCCACGCGCCACGTCCGCATCTGCCTCGGCCATCACACGCGCTACAGTCGGTGGCAGGCGGTTCGTGTGTGAGAAGGGACCGATCGCCAGCGGCCCGAGCAGCGCTCTTCGACGTGGCTGCTGCGGGGCGTGTGACCGCGCGGCCGTTCGCTCATCCACCGTGCCGCGGGTGGCTCGCAGGCTTGCCTGGGCGCGGTCGCCCCAGGTGGGGTCGGATGTCGCGGCTTCCAGCAGCGTCCGTCCGGTCGGGTCTCCCCGGCGGAGCAGGATCTCACCGAGCAGCACGCGCGCGTCGGCACCCGGGTAGCCGGCCTCGAGCGCGGCCCGGAGCAGGGAGATGGCGTCGTCTTCCTGGCCGTCGGCGATGAGCGCTGCGGCGTGCTCGACGTTTTCGCGCAGTCGCTCGGAGTCGCCCGACACGGACCTCGTCGGGGCGGGCTCGTCGAAGTGCTCCACGGTTCCCGGGGTCCTTTCTCACAACGGTATCGGGCGCCGAGGAAACCCGGCACATTGGCAGTATACGAGCGCAGGCCGCGCCGCTGGATAGTACAAAGGTGCGGATGTGGTCTGGGACCGTGTACCCGGTGCGCTCCTACCGGCCGGGGAAACGCCGGAGGGTGCTGGCGCGGCGCACGCGGTAGTCGCCCGCCGGGATGAGCACGGCGTGGCAGATCCGCGGGTCACTCAGGCGGGAGGCAACCCGTGGATCGAGCTCATCGAAGTTGCGGTTGGAGGTGATGATGGTCGGGCGCCGCTCGTTATAGCGGAAGTTGATGATCTGGAACAGCTTCTCGCGGGCCCACGGAGTCGTGTGCTCGGTCCCCAGGTCGTCGAGGACCAGGAGGTCGATGGTGCGGATGGCGTTGAAGCGCGCGTCGTAGGTTGCGCCCTGGTCGGGGGCGAAGGTGGCGCGCAGGTGGTCGAGCAGGTCCGGCACGACCAGGAAGAGAGCGCGCATCCGCTGGTGGGCGATGACGTAGTGCGCCACGGCAGCCGCCAGATGGGTCTTCCCGCAGCCGTAGCCGCCGAGGAGGAAGAGCCAGCCATCCGGGTTTTCGGCGTAGGCCAGCGCCGCCTCGTACGCCTCGCGCACGCCCGGCACGTCCGGATCGAACGTCTCGAAGGTCTGCCCTTCAAACGCGCCCAGGCTGCTCATCTCCGCGATCTCACGGTGCCGCCGCTCCTCACGCTCGGCGATCTTGCACTCGCAGGGGATGAGCCGCCCGAAGTTGGGACTGCCGACCGGTGCGTCGACGCGCAGGAACCCGGCCCCCTTGCAGATGGGGCAGCTATCGTGGTCGTCGGAAGATGGGGGCATGTTTGCCGCGGAGGTGCCTCTCCGGGTCGAAAGCTGGTGCAGGACGTCCAGATCGCCGATCCGCTTCATCGCCACGCCCCTCGGTGGCCCAGCGCTCCAGGATCCGCTGGATGTATCGCCATTGCCGTCGGTTGTAGCTTACCGCTTCCTGGATGGCGTCTTCAATCCACTGCTCCGGGTACAGCTCCAGGGCTTCGATCAACTGGTCCGCGATGATGGGAGTCACCAGCCCGACGTTTTGCTCGTAGAGCCGGAACACGTTGGGCCGCTCCCGCTCGACCCGCACCGCCGGCTCGCGCGCGCCGACAACGGAGGGCAGTGGCGCGAGACCCTGTTCGAGCAGGCCCAGCCGCAGGCGGTTCTCCGGCGTGGCCGGCATCAGCCACGCCTCCCCGCCGTCGTCGCCAACGACCCGGAAACGCAGCAGCGCGCCACGCGCGACCGCCAGCTCGATGCCGCGGCGGATGTCGTCGAGCGGCAGGAGTGCGGCGCCGGTCAGGCGCAACCCCTCCAGCAGGTGCTGGTCGGTGTAGAGCGCACTCTCGGGCACGACCCCGTCGCGCCAGTCGGGTGAGGCGAGGAGCCGATAGAGGGTCAGCATTACCTTGATCTCGGCGATGTCGCGCATCGCCGGGAGCAGCTCCTCAAAGAACTGGCGAGGGACGGGTATCCTGGCGTCCGGGTCGTTCCCGGCCTCGTGGTGCATCTGAGCCTTCCCAGCCCGTCGTGCTACGACGACGGCTCACGGTAGAGTTCGAGGTCGGCGAACCGCGCGGTGCGGTCGAAGAAGCGGAGCGAGATCGTGTCGGTCGGCCCGTTGCGGTGCTTGGCGACGATGATTTCCGCGATGCCCTTCTTCTCGGTGTCCGGGTCGTACACGTCCTCGCGGTAGATGAACATGACAATGTCGGCATCCTGCTCGATCGACCCGCTCTCGCGCAGGTCGGAGAGCATCGGCCGATGGTCGGTGCGGGACTCGACGGCACGCGAGAGCTGGGAGAGGGCCAGCACCGGGACGTTCAACTCGCGAGCCAGCCCCTTGAGGCTGCGGGAGATGTCGGAGATCTCCTGGACGCGGTTCTCCGCCCGGCGGCCCTGGGCGAGCTGGAGGTAGTCGACGATGATGAGGTCGACGCCGTGCTCGGCCATGAGGCGGCGCGCCTTGCTGCGCAGCTCCATGATGTTGATGCTCGGCGTGTCGTCGATGAAGATCTTGGCCTCCGCCAGCCGGCCGAACGCACGGGAGATCTGGTCCCACTCGTCGTCGTTGATCAACCCCAGGCGCAGCCGGTGCGAGTCGACGCCGGTCTCCATCGCCAGGAGGCGCTGGACGAGCTGCTCGGCCGACATCTCGAGGCTGAAGATGGCGACCGTCTTGCCATACTGCACGGCTGCGTTGTGCGCGATGCCGAGCTGGAATGAGGTCTTGCCTACCGACGGGCGCGCGGCGAGGATGATGAGATCCGACCGCTGCAACCCGCCGGTCAGCTTGTCCAGGTCGGCGAAGCCGGTCGGCACGCCGACGACGGTCCCGCGCTGGTGCTGGATGGCGTCGAGCTTGTCGAAGTAGTGCTCGAGGATTTCGGCGATCGGAGTGAAGTCGCGCGTGCTCCGTCGCTGCGAGACGTCAAAGATGGCCTGCTCGGCCCGCTCCAGCGCCTCGTCGATGTCGAGCGACTCGTCGTAGCCGATGCGGACGATCTCGCTGCCGGCCTCGATGAGCCGGCGCAGCGTCGCGGTGCGCTCGACGATGCGGCCGTAGTACTCGACGTGCACGGCCGTCGGCACCGCGTTCATGAGTTCGGTGATGTAGGCGACGCCACCGACCTCCTCAAGCCGCTCGCGCCGCTCCAGCTCGTCGACAACAGTGACGAAGTCAGGCGGCTCGCGGCGGTTGTAGAGGTCGACGATCGCCTGGAAGATCGTCGCGTGGGCGCTACGGAAGAAATCGTCGGGTTTGAGGAACGAGGCGACCCTGATCACCGCATCGCGGTCGATCAGGAGGCTGCCCAGGACCGATTGCTCGGCCTCCAGGTTGTGGGGCGGAAGTCGCTCGACCGCCTGCGTGGCCACCGCCTCGCTCCTCGCTCAACCCTAGGACTCGGTCGACTCCTCGCCAGCCGTCTCGTCCTGGGCGCTCGCCGCGCCATTCTCGCCGGCAGCGCTCGCTTCGGCGTCGCCGGCGGCAACCGGTTCGCCGCCCTCGGGGACCACGACGACCGTCACCGTGGGCCGCAGCCGGCCGACGAGGTGGACCGTCACCTGGTGCTCCCCAACCGTGCGGATCGGCTCCTCGAGGAGAACCTTGCGCCGGTCGATCTCCTCACCGAACTTGGCGGTGAGCACCTCGGCAATGTCCTGTGCGGTGATGGAGCCGTAGAGTCGCCCCTGTTCCCCGACGCGGGCGAGCATCTGAATGCGCGTGCCCTCGATGCGGTCGGCTAGCGCCTGCTTGGCGCGCTCCTCACGCTCGAGGCGCCGCGCCGCGGCGGCCAGGCGCTGCTCGGCTTCCTTGACGCGGCCCGGGGTCGCCATCTCGGCCAGACCCTGCGGAATCAGATAGTTGCGGGCATACCCCTCGGAGACGTCCGCAATCGCCCCCGCACTCCCCAACTTGGGGACATCCTGCAGGAGGATGACCTTCATGCTGTGATGCCTCTCTGTCGCCGTCGCGGTGCGGCGCGCGGCGCGACCCGCACGGCACTCTGTCAACGAAGACGCGCCGGTCACAAACGGGAAAACCGGCGCCAAAAACAGGTGTTCGCCTGTACGAACACCACTCCCTCCATCATTATGATACCGAGCGTACGGGCGGATTGCAATGCGGGTGCGGAATTCCTCGCCGGCGTGGCGGTCGCTTGCGCAGGGAGGGCACCGGTGGCCCACCGTGCTCGTGCCGACGCGGTGGCGATCAGTCGCTGTCGGCGGCCAGTCGGCGGCGCAGCAGCTCGTAGAGGGCGATCGAGCCGGCCACGGCGGCGTTGAGGGATTCGACCCTTCCCTGCATCGGAAGCGCGACCTGGACGTCGGCCCGGCGGAGGAGCGTCGGAGCGATGCCCTTTCCCTCGGAGCCGACGACGAGCACGGTTGGCTCCGGCAGGTCGGCCGTAAAGAGCGTATGGGCCTCGGGGCCGGCCTCCAGGGCGACCACCCAATAGCCGGCTTCCTGGCACTCCTCCAGTGCCCGCCCAAGGTTGGCAACCAGCGCCACGCACAGGTGCTCAACGGCTCCCGCCGAGGCGTTGACCACCGCCGGCGTCACCCCCGCCGCGCGCCGGTCGGGCAGGAGCAACCCACCGACGCCCACCGCCTCGGCGGTGCGCATCAGGGTGGCGAGGTTCTGCGGATCCTGGATGTGGTCGAGCGCGAGGATCGGGCGCCCCTCCGCCTGCCGGAGCAGGTCGTCGAACTCGACATACGGGTAGGGACCCGCTTCCAAGGCGACGCCCTGGTGGTTGACATCTGGCAGCATCTCGGCAAGGTCGCGCTGGGAGAGGAGCTTGACCGGAATCCGGCGCTGTTCGGCCGCCTGGATCATGGCGGCGACCCGCGGCTGCCGGGCCGAGCTCTCGGCGACGAACAGGCGGCGGAGGGAGCGGCGACCGCGCAGGGCCTCCATCACGGCGTTGCGGCCGTAAAGCAGTTCGGTCCCACGCGGTCGCTCGCGCATCGTCACTCCCGTCGCCAGGTGCTGCCCTGGGCCGTGTCCTCGACGCGGATGCCCAGCTCACCCAGCCGGATTCGAATCCGGTCGGCCAGATCCCACAAGCGCTGCTTGCGCAGCTCGGCGCGGACCTCCAGCAGCAGGTCGACGAACGGCTCGATCGTCTCATCGCGCTGCGGGGCCGTCTCCAGCGTCAGCCCGAGAACCCCGGCGAGCTCCTTGAGGACGCTCTGGGCGTATGCCACGGCGTCGGCGGGCGCGCCGGCGTCGCGCTCGCGGTTAATGGCGCGCGACAGTTCGAACAGGTGGGATAGCGCGACCGGCGTGTTGAGGTCGTCGTCCATCGCGGCCCGGAACTCCGTGCGGGTCTCGTCCGACAAGCGGGCGAGCGGGTGATCCGGTGCGGTTTCAGGCGCGGTGGCCGGGTCGAAGTCGCGCACGGCACTCTGCAGGCGCGCGAGTCCCCGCCGGGCCGATTCCATTGCCTCATCGCTGAAGGTGAGCGGGCTGCGGTAGTGCGAGCTGAGGACCAGGAAGCGGAAGGCCTCGCCGTCCCCTTTTTCCAGCAGCTCGCGGATAGTGATGAGGTTCCCCAGCGACTTGCTCATCTTCTCGCCGCCGAGCTGGAGCAAGCCGTTGTGGACCCAGAAGCGCGCCAGCGGCTCACGGTCGGTGAAGCCCTCGGACTGGGCGATCTCATTTTCGTGGTGGGGGAATATGAGATCGGCACCGCCGCCGTGGATGTCGATCTGGTCGCCCAGGTGCCGGTAGATCATCGCGCTGCACTCGATGTGCCAGCCGGGACGACCGGGACCCCAGGGACTGTCCCATGCAGGCTCGCCGGGCTTGGCCCCCTTCCAGAGGGCGAAGTCCATGGGGTTTTCTTTGCGGGGGTCCACGTCGATCCGCGCGCCGGCCATCATCTCGTCGAGCGAGCGGTGCGACAACTTGCCGTAACCCGGGAAGGAGTCGACGCGGAAGAAGACGTCACCCCCCTTGACCGCGTAGGCGTGCCCCGCATCGATCAGCCCCTCGATCATCTCGATGATCGTGTCGATTTCCTGGGTGGCGCGGGGGTAAATCGTGGCGGGCTTGATGTTCAACCGGGCGGTATCGCGCAGCCAGTCCTCGATCAGCCGCTCGGCCAGCTCGCGGGGTTCGATCCCGAGCGTGGCCGCGCGCTGGATGATCTTGTCGTCGACATCGGTGAAGTTCTGGGCATGGATGACCCGGTAGCCCAAGTACTCCAGGTAGCGCCGGAGCACGTCGAAGACGATGGCGGACATCGCGTGGCCGATGTGCGCATCGTCGTAGACGGTGGGGCCGCAGACGTACATGCGGACCACGCCCGGCTCGATCGGTTCGAACGGGCGCTTCTCCCCGGTGCGAGTGTCGGTCAGTCTCAGCGTCATGCTCGTCTCCTGTTGCGGTGCCGCGGCCGAACGGACGGGCCGCCGGAATCACAGCCGTATCCTCCTGCAGTCCGGTGTCGCTGCCGGCTGCAGCCGGGCGCGGGTGGGTGCTGAGATGTTGAGCGGTTTGGCCCGTGACGGGTCAGCGACGTTGGATAGCAGAAGGCAAAAGGTATGCCGCGACGGGAGTATCGGCGGAGCCGATACTCCCTAACGACAGGAGCAAAAGCATAGAACGCTGTAATGCGGATATGAGGAGTTTGTGTGGCCGTTGCTCATAGCGGTCGCGCCGGGGCTGTTAGTTAGCCGCTGCGCTTGTCTCCTTCGCACTCGACGTGCTCGCACTGTCACTGGAATCGCTCGAGCCGTTCGACTTCCGGCTATCGGTAATGTACCAGCCTGAGCCCTTGAAGATGATCCCGGCGGGATGAAGGACGCGACGAACCTGGGCTCCACATTTCGGGCACTCGCTGACCGGCTCGTCGCTGAACCGCTGCTTGCGCTCGAAGGTGTGGCCACACGTCCCACATGCGTATTCATAGATCGGCATCCCGCTCGGACCTCCTCTGACCTACTACGAGCAAACTATCTGTAATTCTATCCATAATCCGATGCTAGAGCAAGATGGTGTCACTAAGTTTGAGTTAGAGCGGCTCTAACTCGTCCCAGTTGGCCCCGGCGGCAACCTCAACCACCAGCGGTACGTTGAGCGTGACGACCTTTTCCATCAGTTCGACCGCCAGATCGGCCATGGTCCGCAGCTCGGAGCGCGGCACTTCGAAGAGCAGCTCGTCGTGCACCTGCAAGAGCATGCGGCTGCGCAGGCCGCGGCGACGGATCTCATCGTGGACGCGGATCATGGCCATCTTCATGATGTCGGCCGCGGAGCCCTGCAGCGGCATGTTGACCGCCATACGCTCGGCAGCCAGCCGGCGGTTGACGTTGGAGGAGTCGATGTCGGGGGTGTAGCGCCGCCGGCCGAACATGCTGGTGACGTAGCCCTGCTGCAGGGCCTGCCGCTTCGTGCGCTCCAGGAAGGCGCGCACGCCGGGCAGGCGCGCCATGTAGCGGTCGATGAAGCGCTGCGCGTCTTGGCGGCTCATCCCGGTGTCGCGCGCCAGCCCGTAGGCCTGCATGCCGTACATGATGCCGAAGTTCACCGTCTTGGCCACCCGGCGCATGTCGGGCGTGACCTGCTCCAGCGGGACGCCGAAGACATCCGCCGCGGTTGCGGCGTGGATGTCCTGTCCCTCGCGGAAGGCGTGGACGAGCCGTTCGTCGCCGCTCAGGTGCGCCATGAGCCGCAGCTCGATCTGGCTGTAGTCGGCCGACAGGAGCACGGCTTCCTCATCGAATGGGCGATACCCCGGCCGGTTGTCGGCGATGAACGCACGGCGGACCGACCGGCCGAGCTCGGTGCGGACCGGGATGTTCTGGAGGTTCGGGTCGGTCGAACTGAGCCGCCCGGTGGCCGCGATGGTCTGGTTGAAGGAGGTGTGGATGCGGCCGGTCTCCGGGTTGACCTGCTCGGGCAGGGCGTCCACGTAGGTGGACTTCAGCTTGAGCAGTTGGCGGTACTCCAGGATGCAGTCGACGATGGGGTGCGCGTGGCGCAGGTTCTCCAGCACCTCCTGGCTGACGGAGTAGCCGGTCTTGGTGCGCCGGCCGGTCGGCAGGCCCAGCTCGTCGAAGAGCACGGTCCCGAGCTGTCGGGTGGAGTTGATGTTGAACTCGTGCTTGGCCAGACCGTAGATCTCTCGTTCCAATTCGGCAAGCTGCACTGAGAGCTGCCGGGAGAGATCGCGCAGCAGGTCGACGTCGACGGCGATGCCGACTTTCTCCATGTCGATCAAGACGTCGATCAGCGGCATCTCGATCTCGCGGAACAGGCGCTCCTGCTGCTGTGCCTCCAGGTCGGGCTGGAGGACTTCGACCAGCTTGTAGGTCGCCTCGACGTCGGCGCACGCGTAATCGCCCGCTGCCTGCACGTCGGTGAGGTCCATCGTGAGCTGGTTCCGGCCGCGGCCGATCAGCGTCGTGATCTCGGTCATCTCCATACCGAGCCGGTTGAAGGCCAGCGACTTGAGGTCGAGGGCGTTCTCGCCCAAGAGGTAGGCCGCGATCATGGTGTCGAAGGCGATGTGTGGCCGCGGGTAACCGGCCCGCTCCAGCACGAGCGCGTCGTACTTGCCGTGGTGGGCGTAAATGACGGTGTTGGGGTCGGCCAGGAGCGGTGAGAGCGCCTCTCGCACCTCATCCGCGTCGAGCTGCTCGTCGTCGTTCGCGTGGTTGACCGGCACGTAGAAGCTGCGCTGCCCGCTGGTGGCCAGGGCGATGCCGACCAGCCGTGCGCTCATCGGGTCGGTCGAGGTCGTCTCGACGTCGAGCGCGATAGCCGGGGCGCTGCGCAGCTCCTTCAGCAGGTCGCCGAGCTGGTTGTCGTAGCGCACGATCGTTCGCTCGGCGGGTGGCGCCGGCGGGGCCGTCGTCACCTGTGGCCGGGTCGGCTCCGGCAGCCGGTTGACCAGCGTGCGGAACTCGAGCTCACGGAAGACCTCCAGCACCCGGTCGCGGTCGTAGTCACCGAGGACGCAGGTGTCGAGGTCGAGCTCAAGGTCGATATCGCGGACCACAGTGGCGAGTTCACGCCCGTGGAGGGCCTGCTCGAAGTGCTCAGCCAGGGACGTGCGGGCGCGGGGCGGCTTGATCTCGTCAATGTGCTCGCGCATTTCCTCCAGGCTGCCGTATGCCTGGACCAGGGCGGTCGCGGTCTTGGCGCCGATCCCGGGGACGCCGGGGATGTTGTCCGACGTGTCGCCGACGAGCGCCTTGTATTCGGGGATGCGCTCCGGCGGGAAACCATAGCGCTCGATCACGGCCTCGCGGTCGAAGACGCGGTAGTCCCCGAAGCGCAGTCGGCCCGGAAGGATGATGCGGACGCCGCCGTCGGCCAACTGGAGGAGGTCGCTGTCGCCGGTCACCACCAGCACCGTCATGCCGCGCTCGGCGGCAAGGCGCGCCAGGGTGGCGATGACGTCGTCCGCCTCGTAGCCCTCGCGGGTGAAGACGGGGATATTGAGTGCGGCGAGGACCTCGTGGATCCGCTCCATCTGCCGCCGCAGGTCGTCGGGCATCGGCGCGCGGTGTGCCTTGTACTCCTCATAGCGATCGTGGCGGAAGGTGCGCCCGACATCGAAGCTCACCACGACGTAGTCGGGGTGATAGGAGCGCAGGGCATCCAGCAGCATCGAGGTGAAGCCGAAGACCGCGTTGGTCGGCTCACCGGATGCAGTCGCCAGTGTGTCGGGCAGGGCATGGAAGGCCCGGTAGGCCAGGCCGTGGCCGTCCACGAGCATGATCGTTCGCCCTGCAGGATCGTCCGCAGACTTCATTCACCCCGCTCCTCTCCGCAAGCAACAAGTATACGGGAATGTCTGCCCGCGCGGGCACGAGAACCGGTGGCAGGCATCGAGCGTAAGAGTGGGGAAGCGGGATCCACGATGCCGGGTGTCTGACACCTCGGTCATCTCCCGCAAAGCGGGGTACGTTCTCGGTTCGCTTCGGGGCTGATTGATATAATGCAGGGCGTCGTGCTGGGATGGTCTTGGAATTGCTCCGCCCGATTTTGTGAGCCTGTAGTGATCTTGAATCGCCTCCCGCTCGACGGATCGATGGTTCACAGTTTCAGGCGAGATGGCACGCCGGCGCGACCGTGATGTTTCCACGTGGCCGCTCGCGTTCGGCACTCTCCGGCCAAGGGAGGTAGAGGGCATCATGGAGCCGGTGCAGGCACTTTCCGAGCGGATTATCACCAACGTGGAACGCGTGATCGTCGGCAAGCGACGCGAGGTGCAACTCGTGCTCGTGGCGCTGCTGTGCCGCGGGCACGTGTTGATCGAGGACGTGCCGGGTGTCGGCAAGACCGTGCTCGCAAAGGCCATCGCTCGGAGCATCGGCTCAAGCTTCAAGCGCATCCAGTTCACCCCGGACCTGCTGCCCAGCGACGTCACCGGGGTGAGCATCTTCAACCAGCGGACCGGGCAGTTCGAATTTCGCCCCGGCCCGGTGGTGGCGCAGATCGTCCTGGCGGATGAGATCAACCGCGCGACCCCCAAGACGCAGTCGGCACTCCTGGAGGCGATGGAGGAGTCCCAGATCACGGTCGACGGGCTGACCCACCGGCTGCCCGACCCCTTCATCGTCCTGGCGACCGAGAACCCGATCGAGTACGAGGGGACGTTTCCGCTGCCTGAGGCGCAGCTCGACCGGTTCCTGATCCGTATCTCCCTTGGTTACCCGGGGCACCGCGGCGAGGTCGAGATCCTCAACCGGCAGCACTACACGCACCCGCTTAACCTGCTCGAGCAGGTGGTGGGGATCGACGAGTTGCTGGCCGGACAGGAGATGGTGAAGCGGGTCTTCGTGGATGACTCGCTCAAGGAGTACATCGTGACGATCGTCGAGGCCACCCGGGAGCACGACGACGTCTACCTCGGCGCAGGTCCACGCGGCTCGTTGGCGCTCTACAACACGGCGCGGGCCTGGGCGGCCATGGCTGGTCGGGACTACGTGATTCCGGATGACATTAAGGATCTAGCCGAGCCGACGCTCGCGCACCGCCTGATCGTCAGCCCGTCGGCGCGGATGAAGAACGTGGACGGGCGCATGGTCGTGCGCGAGATCTTGATGAGCCTGCCGGTACCGGGAGCACGACCTACCTCGCCCAGCCCGGAGCGGACGATTGGCTGGCGTAGCGGACGCAGCGCGCGGGGTACGGGGACGAACTCGTGAACGCCCTGAAGCTGGCCGCTCTCATCGTCATTGTCCTGGTGCTCGCGGAGCTGAGCCGCTGGGACGTTCTGGAAAAGGTCTTCTTCGTCCTGGCGGGCTTGTTCGTGGTGGCGTTCATCTGGAGTCGTTTGAGCCTGCGTGGCCTGGTCGTCACCCGCGAGACTCAAGCTGACCGCGCGCAGGTGGGTCAGACGCTGGTCGAGCGCCTGCGCATTCAGAACCTCAGCCGCCTGGCGAAGCTCTGGGTCGAGCTGATCGACCACTCCGACGTACCCGGCCATCGGATGAGCCGGGTGGTGCACCTGCGTCCACGCGACTCGAACCGCTGGCGGGTCGAGACCTGGTGCTCCCGGCGCGGTCGCTTTCGGGTTGGTCCGCTCACGTTGCAGTCGGGCGACCCGTTCGGCCTCTTCCCGGTAAGCCGCCTGGTGCCCTACGTCCACGAGTTGCTGGTCTATCCGGCGACCGTCGATCTCTCTGGCTTCCGGCTCCCGGTGGGGGAGTTGCCGGGGGGTAACTCGCTCCAGCGCCGGACGCAGTTCGTCACGCCCAACGCGGCCGGGGTGCGGGAGTACCTGCCCGGCGACGCCTTCAACCGCATCGCCTGGACGGCCACGGCACGCACGGGCCAGTTGATGGTCAAGGAGTTCGAGCTCGACCCGACGGCGGACGTCTGGATCGTGCTCGATCTGGAAGCGCGTCACCATGTGCGGGCCGGCCATCACATGCCGCCGCTCGACCCGCGGGCTGCCGGCCGCGGAGCGGAGGAGATCCCGCTCGCCTTCTGGCTCGACTCGACAGAAGAGTACGCCGTCACCACCGCCGCGTCGCTGGCGCGCCACTTCCTCGACCAGAACCGCAACGTCGGCCTGATCACCAACAACAGCCAGTCGACGACCGTCCCGACCGATCGGGGTGGGCGGCAGATGGTCAAGATCCTGGAGTTCCTGGCGGTGGTGCGGGCCGATGGGACCCAGCCGCTGGCGGAGACGCTGCTCGCCGAGGGTGGGAACTTCGACCGCAACGCGACCGTCATTGTTGTGACACCGTCTACTGACGAGCGGTGGGCACAGGTGCTCATGAACCTGAATGCCCGCGGTGTCGGCGTGGTCGTCGTGATGATCGAGAGCAGCACGTTCAATGGGGGGGAGAGCAGCCTGATGGTCGTGAGCGACCTGACGGCGATCGGCATCCCCACCTACCTCCTGAAATACGGCGACGACATCGGGCGAGCCCTGGCAACGCAGGCGGCCACGATGGGGGCAGGCAGGAAAACGCCGTAGGCGGGTGAAGCGCCCCACGGCTGCCGGGATGGGAGCGACATGCATCGGTTCGCGATTCGCGAAGGCTGGACCACCTTCTTTCTGATCGTCCTGGTGGTCTTCACCGCGACCTGGTCGGTGCAATTGGCCGACTGGGCGGACGGACTGCACATCCTCTCGACCATCACCCTCGTCGGGCTGTTGGTCGGGCTGGTGCTCTCCAACATTCGCCGCCTGCCCTCCCTGGCTGCACATATCGTCGCGCTGCTGCTGGGTTCCGTTGTCGTGCTCTACCAGATGACCGGCTTCCTGAGCGACACGCTCGGCGGCCGCCGCGAGAAGCTGGCGTATCTCTGGGAGCGTTGGGAGCTGTGGTCCAGCGCGGTGTGGCACGGTGAGCGCGCGGACGATCTCTATTTGTTCGTCCTGCTCATGGCCTCGTTGCTGTGGGTGCTCAGCTACATCTCGGTCTGGTTCGTTTTCCGTTCCCGCTGGGTCTGGCTGACGCTGTTGCTCCCCGGTGTGATCCTGCTACTGAACATGGGCTATTCGCAGCGCATCTCCCACAGCCTGGTGGTCCTCTATCTCTTCGCCGCCATCCTGTTGCTGATGCGCTTCACCGTCAGCCAACGCGAGCTAACCTGGCGCAGCCTATCGGTCCCGTACCCCGAAACGCTCGCCTGGCGCGGGTTATGGGTGGGAAGCTACCTGGCGCTGCTGGTGATCGCCGGCGGGTGGCTGGTTCCGCTATCGATGCAGAGTGAGCAAATTCAGGCCGGCTGGCAGCGGATCAACGGACCCTGGCGGCAGGTGGAGAACACGTTTAACTCCTGGTTCTCCTCGCTGCGCGGTCCTGGCGGAGTCGGCATCGGCGGCTTCGCGAGCTTCGGCGACCGCTTCGAGTTAGGCGGGCCGCTCCGGCTGAGCGATGAGCCCGTGGTGCTGGTCAAGGGAGACGGCGCCCCCTACCTGGTCGCGCACCGCTACAGCACCTTCGATGGACGGGCGTGGGAGTCGGACCTCGACTCCCGGGCGGCCTCGTACGCGCCGTTGCTTGAGTTCGATGCGGGACAACCTTTCCCACGCTCGGCCAATTCGGGCGACGCACGCAGCGAGGCGAAGTACTCCATCGAGGTGTACCAGCCGCGAGGCGCGGTGGTCTACTCAACCGAGGTCGCCGCCCAGGCCAGCGTCCCAACCCGCCTGCAGGTTGGGTGGCACAACTACCGTCGGGAGGTCCTGGACGTCCAGTCGGCCACCGAGGAGACAACCCCGCACGTGCTCTGGCCGCTGGTGGAACTGCTGAAGGAAGCTGACTATACCCCGCCCGAGCCGACGCCGACACCGGTTCCGGAGGGCGAGACGGTGGAAGGGGAGGAAGCCCTGACGGCGACTCCGGACGCGTCGGCGGCTCCATCGACCCCGGCGCGGTTCGGCATCCCCGAGCAGCAACGCGCCATCATGGATCAGGTGGAGCAGCTCGGCCGGATCGGCATCCGCGTGCGGTTCGAGCCGGACCCGGGCGACTACCGCGTCCACGCGCTGAGCTTCAGCGGGCCGCTGCCGGTTTACGACGACGTGGACGCGCTCTACGCGCGGGATGGTCTCCGGGCGGGAGAAACCTACGAGATCGTTTCGCTGGTCAGCGAGGCGACGGCCGATGACCTGCGGGCGGCCGGAACGGACTATCCCGCGGAGATCACCGAGCGCTACCTGCAATTGCCGGATTACTCCGAGCGGACGCGGCAGTTGGCCGAGCAGCTCGCGGAGGGCAAGGACAATCCGTACGACATCGCGACCGCCATCGAGGAGTACTTGCGTCAGAACCTGACCTACAACGAGAACGTGCCGGCCCCGCCGGCCGGTCGCGATCTGGTCGACTACTTCCTCTTCGAGCAGCGCCAGGGCTACTGCACCTACTACGCCTCAGCGATGGTCGAGATGCTCCGCATCCTCGACATCCCGTCGCGGGTCGCGGTCGGGTTCTATCCCGCTGAGTTCGACTCCAATTCGGGCGGGTACCTCTACCGTGACCGCAACGCCCACGCCTGGGTCGAGGTGTACTTCCCGAAGTACGGCTGGATCCCCTTCGAACCGACGGCGGCGCGGCGAGCGATCCAGCGCGGGACGCCGGAAGCAACTCCGGCGTCTACCGCGAACGGCAGTGCCATCTCCGGCGACAACATCCCGCTCGACCGTGAGGCGCAGATCCTCATGGAGTTGAACGAGGGCTTCGGCGCGGCGGGCGGGTCGGTGGCGCCGCTCCCCGACAAGACGACCCGCGCGGAGTGGATTGCACGCGGGCTGGTCCTGGCGGTGGTGCTGGGGATCACGCTCTTTTCCTTCTTGTGGATGCGCGGCACGCGCGGGATGTCCCCAACGACCCGGTTCTTCAGCAAGGTCCAGCGGGCCACGGGCTGGAGCGGCTTGCCGACGCGCACCTCCATGACCCCGTACGAGTACGCCGCGGTCGTTTCCCGCCACCTGCCGGGGGCGCGGCCGCACATCCGCCTGCTGACCGATCTGTATGTGCGGGAGCGGTACGGCCAGCGGCCGCCGACGGAGAACGAGTTGAACCGGGCCCGTGCCGCGTGGCAGCGGCTGCGCGGGCTCCTGCTGCGCTACGGGCTGGTGCGTCGCTGGCGCCGGCGCCACGGCGGGGATGATGACGGTCAGGACTGAGGGTGTCTCGCGGATGCCCCTAGGGCTCGTGCGTGGGGTGGCTCTCCGCGACGCCGCGCTGGGACAGTGTGCGAGCGAAGAGGGCGAGGAGCGTGAGCGCCACGATGCTCGCCACCGCCTGCCCCGCCTGGTCGACTGCATTGCCTGACGTCACGTAGAAAAAGCCGTAGAGCATACTCACGAGCAGCGCACCGATGGCAAGAGCCAGGCGGTGCACGTCGCTCCATGCTTTCCCCGTGATCGCCCAGCGGGCGATCAACCGAGCCGCGATCGCGGCCACGACCAACGCCACGATCATCGGCACCAACACCCAGCCCCCGGCTCGCAGCCGCTGAGGCAGATCCACGAGCGGAAGGAACCAGGCCGCCGCGGCCACGAAGGCGAGCAGGCCGACGCGCACCGGCGACGGGACATCGCGAGCCGGCTGCGGTCGCGCGGTGTCAACGGGAGACCACTGCCAGCGGAGCGCGAGGAGGACCAGCAGGGCGGCCACGAGGCTGGCGATCGCGAGCGCGATCGGGGAGGCTGCGAAGTCGGCGGCGACGACGAACCGGAATATAGCCGCAAGGACGGCGACGCCGCAGACGTACGCGGCGGCGGCGACGATGAGTCCGGTGGTCCCCAACCACGAGCGGCCGCGCCGGGCGGGGAAGAGGAGCTCGGCCAGCAGGATCGGGATGGAGATGCTCCAGATCGCGTGGTAGCCCAGCGTCCACTGCGTCCACACCCAGTTGACCCCGAGCACGCGCCCGCCCAACGCACCGGCGTTGAAGAGGTCGGGGTTGAAGAGCGACTCGAGGGCGAGGCCCTCCTCGACGATGCCGAAGACCACGCCGAGGACGATGATCGATGCCCAGCCGAGCGAGCGGCGCCGGACGACCTCGCGGATGAGCAGCGCCCCGCCACCGTAGACCGCCAAATCGGGCAGGAACGCGCCGGGGTTTGTGATCGGGGTGGCACCGAAGAGGAGCTCGGCGACCACCGGGGCCAGGACCGTCAGGACCAGCGCCGGGCCGAGTCGATGTAGCCTCGATGATGGGTGCGGTCCCACCGCGGGAGACGTCGCACTCGGCGACGACTCGCCGACTGATGCAGGGGTTTCCCGCAAGACCCACCTCTCTCCGGGACAATGAGTGATCGGCGATTAACCAGCGCTCAGCTTACTGCTCGGTCGCCAGCCTGTCAAAGACGGTCGGGGAAGACGGCAGACATCCTTGGGCGACGGCGTTGGACGACGGGTTGAGCGCGGTGCTCGGAACGGGGCTGGCGGCCGGACGAGCGTGACGCCGCTGCTGTCGCAGCCGCCTTCGGCACGCTCGCGCGACAGCGCGAGCATTTGCCGCCGCTGGTGCGGCCATCACCATCGTACCTACCGTGCTGGGATCGCCTCATGCGCGCACGCGGGCGCGCGTGTAACGGGGATGGAACGGGATGTGACGAAAGTTCAGGCCCTGGCGCGCTCTGTGCGATCACGCCAGGGCCTGAAAACCTGCGTACGTACTGACTACCAGCCCATGAAGGCGACAATGAGCAGGGCGACGATGTTGACGATCTTGATCATCGGGTTGATCGCCGGGCCGGCCGTGTCCTTGTAGGGGTCGCCGACGGTATCGCCGGTGACCGCAGCCTGGTGGGCGAAGCTGCCCTTGCCGCCGTGGAGGCCGGACTCGATGGCCTTCTTGGCGTTGTCCCAGGCCGCACCGCCGGTGGTCATCGAGATGGCCACGAACAGGCCGGTGACGATCGAGCCGATCAGCAGGCCGCCCAGCGCCTCCTTGCCGAGGGTGACGCCGATGATGATCGGAACCACGACCGGCAGGAGCGCCGGGAGCATCATCTCGCGCAGCGCCTGGCGGGTCACGATGTCGACGGCGCGGCCGTACTCCGGTCGGGCACGGCCCTCGAGCAGGCCCTGGATCTCACGGAACTGTCGCCGGACTTCCTCGACCACCGCACCACCGGCCTTGCCCACGGCCTCCATCAGGATGGCGCCGAAGTAGTAGGGGAGGGCGCCGCCGATGAAGAGACCGATCAGCACCCTCGGATTGGACAGATCGAAGGCGATCTTCTCGGTGATCTCGAGGAAGTACGAAGCGAACAGCACCAGTGCCGCCAGCCCGGCGGAGCCGATGGCGTAGGCCTTGGTGACGGCCTTGGTGGTGTTGCCGACGGCGTCGAGCGGGTCCGTCACGTCGCGGACGCTGTCGGGCAGTTCGGCCATCTCGGCGATGCCGCCCGCATTGTCGGTGATCGGCCCGAAGGAGTCGATGGCGACGATGATTCCGGCCATCGAGAGCATCGCCATGGCGGCGACCGCGATGCCGTACAGACCGGACGTCAGGTCACCCGGCACCGAGGTGAGCCCGTAGGCGACGTAAATCGCCAACGAGATGAGGACGATCGGGAGCGCGGTGGAGCGCATCGACACGGCGAGGCCCGCGATGATGTTGGTGCCGTGGCCGGTCTCCGACGCCTCGGCGATGTGCTTGACGGGGCCGTAGCGCTCCGAGGTGTAGTACTCAGTGATGATGACGACGCCCATGGTGACGATGATGCCGACGATCGCGCTCAGGAAGAGCTTGGCCGTGGCAGACAGGCTGAAGCTGAGGCCGAAGAGCGAGACCGGCTGATCGCCGATGATCGGGTTGTCGCCCATGAGCCAGAGCGTGAGCGGGAAGAAGGCGACGGCGGCCAGGATCACCGCGGCGATGACGCCCTGGTACAGGGCGCGCATGATGGACCCGTTGTTGCCCAGCCGGACGAAGAAGGTGCCGATAATCGAGGTGAAGATGGAGGCCGCGCCCAGCACGAGCGGGTAGACGACCGCCGCCTCGGTATCGAAGACGAGGTTGCCGAGGAGCATCGCGGCGACGGCAGTGACGGCGTAGGTCTCGAAGAGGTCGGCGGCCATGCCGGCGCAGTCGCCGACGTTGTCGCCCACGTTATCGGCGATCACGCCCGGGTTCCGCGGGTCGTCTTCGGGGATGCCGGCTTCGACCTTACCGACCAGGTCGGTCCCAACGTCGGCAGCCTTTGTGTAAATGCCGCCGCCGATGCGAGCGAAGACGGAGATGAGGCTGCCGCCAAAGCCCAGGCCAACGAGCGGACCGACATCACGCGTGATGGTGTAGAAGACGGAGACCGCGAGGAGGCCGAGCCCGACGACGAAGAGGCCCGTGACCGTGCCGCCGCGGAATGCGACTCGCAGTGCGGGAGCGAGACCCGACTTGGCCGCCTCGGCGGTGCGCACGTTCGACCGGACGGCCACGCTCATGCCGATGAAGCCGGCCGCAGCGGACGACGCCGCGCCGACCACAAAGCCGATCGCGGTCGACCAGTTGATGAGCAGGCCAAGCAGCAGTGTGATGACGACCGCAACGATCGCGACCAGCGTGTACTGGCGCCGCATGTAGGCCTCAGCGCCCTCCTGGATGGCCTGTGCGATGTCGATCATGCGCGACTCACCGCGCGGTTGCCTGAGAACCCACTGCACGAGGAACAGGCCGTAGAGGATGGCGGCCACCCCTGCGACGATCGCGATGGTAAGCGCGACAGTCACGGTATCCACAGACGTCTCACTCCCCCCACTCGCAGGACCATTGACGCTCCCTTGCCACCTGAGGGCAGCCTGCCGTGGCCGGTGTGACTACCCCGACGGGCGCCCGAACGTGCGATGCGCGGGCTCGTTCGGCCCGCGCTGCTGTCCACGCATCATGTCTGCCCGAACCGCGGTTAGCGGCCTGCAGACGCGCGCTCGCATGGAGTGTACCCGACGCGCTTCGCGGCGTCACGGTGGGGTGACTAGTACGCGTAGAGGGCGATCATCGCCAAGACGATTGCGATAGCCACGAACATACCCCACGCGAAGATGCCGGTGAAGAGTCGGGAGTCGAACTTCAGGTGCATGTAGAACGCCACAACCAGCAAGAACTTGGCGATCGACAGCACGATCAGGACCGGAGTGATGATGGTCATCAAGGCCGGGATGTAGTAGACCGACACCTCGGTGATCGTGAGGATCGCCAGGATGGCAGCGACCTTGACGTATGTGATTGCTCCTGGATGCGCGTGCTCGACGGACGTCTCACCACCCGGATGGCTCATGCCTCTCTGTCTCTCCCTTCACGTCCGGTCTGGCGCTTGGACCGACCGGTGTGACTACGCGGCGGGGGCACACCCCCGCCGCGCCGCGAAGCCCTAGTAGGGCAGCAGGTAGACGAAGGTGAAGATCACGATCCAGACGATGTCGACGAAGTGCCAGTAGAGACCCGCGATCTCGACCTTCTCCGCGTTGTCCTGGCGCACCAGCCCCCGGAAGGAGAGGGCGAAGAGCGTCAGGAGCCAGATGATGCCCAGACCCACGTGCGTGCCGTGGATACCGGTCAGGACGAAGAAGGATGACCCGAAGAGGTTGGTGCCGAGCCCGAGACCGTGTTGAGAGAACTCGGTGAACTCGTAGTACTGGCCACCCAGGAAGAGGGTCCCGAGCAACGCGGTGGCGAGAATCCAGACCCGGAAGACCTTGACCTTGCCCCGCTGCAGAGCGGCCAGCGCCAGCACCATCGTGAGACTGCTGAGGAGCAGCACCGCCGCGCTCACCGACGTGAACGGGATGTTGAAGATCTCGTCCGGATACGGCCCGGTGACGCTCCGGCCCCGGTAGACCATGTAGGTCATGATGAGGGAGCCGAAGAACATGCAGTCGGACGCCAGGAAGGTCCACATCAAGAGTTTGTTGTGCGACAGCCCGGTTGATGTCCGGTGCGCGTCCGCGTGGGCCGCGGCTGCGTTCGCGTGACTCACCGTTCTCTCATCCTTCCTCACTCACGCCCACCGGGCTACTCGTTCGGCTCGAGCGACCAGGCGATGATGCTGAACAGCAGGATCGCGAGGCCGGTCCCGACGAGGAACCATTCCTTGAAAACCATGGACCCGCCGGCAAGAGCGAGACCGAAGGCCGCCACAAGGGGCACGATCGACGGGGGCGGCAGATGGATGCCCTCGGCCTCCTCGCCGCTACCGCCCTTGACGGCGGCCGGCACTGCCTGCTTCTTCAGCTTCCGCTCCCACAGCTCGTCGCGGCTGGAGACCACCGGCACCTCAGCGAAGTTGTAGACCGGCGGCGGCGAGGGAATCGACCACTCCAGCGTGCGGCCGTCCCACGGGTCGGCCGGGGCGGGCTCGCCCGAGCGGAGCGAGGTGAACATGTTGTAGGCCATCACCAGGACACCGACGCCGAGCGTGTAGGCGCCGATGGTCTCGACCATGTTCCACAGGCTCCAGCCCATCTGCTCGGAGTAGGTGTAGATGCGGCGCGGCATGCCGTCGATGCCCAGCAGGTGCATCGGGAAGAAGGTCAGATTGAAGCCAATCAGCATGATCCAGAACTGCACCTGGCCGAGCTTGTCATTGAGCATGCGGCCAAACATCTTGGGGAACCAGTAGTAGATAGCCCCGAAGATGGCGAACAGCGCGCCACCGAACAGCACGTAGTGGAAGTGCGCGACGACGAAGTAGGTGTCGGTCTGCCAGTAGTCGATCGGCACCGAGGCGTGCATCACGCCCGAGATGCCGCCGATGGTGAACATGCCAAGGAAGCCGACGGCGAACAGGAGCGGCGTGGTGATGCGGATCGAGCCGCCCCAGAGGGTCCCCAGCCAGTTGAAGATCTTCACCCCGGTGGGGATCGCGATCAGCATGGTCGTCGTGCCGAACACCGCGTTGGGCACCGTGCCGAGGCCGACGGCGAACATGTGGTGCGCCCAAACGCCGAAGCTGAGGATGGCGATCGCGATGCCGGAGTAGACCATGAACGGATAGCCGAAGAGCGGCTTGCGGGTGAAGGTCGGCAAGATCTCCGAGATGTAGCCGAACGCGGGCAGGATCAGAATGTAGACCTCCGGATGGCCGAAGATCCAGAAGAGGTGCTGCCACAG